>Ga0209365_1000009_pt1 | contig 235919 bp, 210 predicted proteins | sample WorMetimpBELIZE2_FD_187389 | JGI IMG/M metagenome (GOLD analysis project Ga0209365, IMG submission 187389) | Marine gutless worms symbiont microbial communities from Max Planck institute for Marine Microbiology, Germany - Olavius imperfectus... | ecosystem: Host-associated > Annelida >...
TAACCGCAGAAAGCTCTGCTTTTGTTAGCAATTCGCCATTTAAGAATTGTTGGCAAAGGAATGTACTTTTAAATAACTTGTGCCATCTAATCAGAATCGCTTTATTATTCAAACGCTTTGCTTTTGCAATATCGATATGAAGAACGAGATGAGAGTGGTTACTCATAACCGCGTAGGCGCAAATATCAATACAAAATATACGACCAAGTTGAAGTAGTTTCTTTTCAACCCAATCGCGTCTGTGTTCAAATGAGCGACCAGTTAGTGGGTCTTGCCCGCATAAATAAGCGCGACGAACGCAGCGTGAAATGCAGTGATAATAAGGCGTGTTTGAAACGCTAATTAAGTTTCTACGTGGGGTTGCCATGCTCTTCTCCTCCATGAGTTGAACACTATAAGCTTAGCTGTAATTCCAAAAATTGAGAAATATTAAGTTGGATGTCTACATAAATTTAGTCTTTATATATGAAGCTCGGTTAACTCTTCAAATTTAAAATGGGTGTCTAAATATATATCTAAATAAAAAAGCTCAGCGGTGCTGAGCTTGCTTTAAATTAGGGGGTACTTTGCAAGAGAATGATTACGAAAATGCCTTTTCGCTTAGGAGTTCCTGCATTTGTTCGCGCATTTTAAATTTTTGAAGCTTGCCTGTTACTGTCATTGGGTATTCTTCAACAAAGCGGATGTGCTTTGGTACTTTGAAATAGGCAAGTTTATCTTTTAAAAAATCACGAATGGCATTTTCATCAAGTACCGCATCATCTTTTGGTTGGATCCAGGCGCACACTTCTTCGCCGTATTTTTCATCGCTAATACCAAATATGGCTGCATCTTGAATACCTGGATAGGTGTAAAGTACTTCTTCTATTTCTCTTGGATAAATGTTTTCTCCACCGCGAATGATCATGTCTTTTATCCGGCCAACGATAGCAACAAAGCCATCTTCGTCCATCACACCTAAGTCACCAGAATGTAACCAGCCGTCTTGATCAATTGTTGCTTTCGTTTTTTCTTCATCATTCCAATAGCAGCGCATAATTCCAGCACCACGGCTACATACTTCCCCAGGTAAGCCAACTTGTTGGACATCACCCAGCTCGTCGATAATTTTCACTTCAGTATTGGCTAATGCACGGCCTACTGTGGTGACTTGTTTCTCGAGTGGTGAGTCGGTTTCGGTTACGTTATTTATCGGGCTACATTCAGTTTGGCCATAACCAATTACAACTTCTTTCATATGCATTAATGAGTGAACTTTACGCATAACTTGCTCAGGGCAGGTTGAGCCTGCCATTACGCCTGTCCGTAGGCTAGATAAGTCATAGTTTGCAAAATCTTTAAGCTCTAACTCGGCGATAAACATAGTTGGAACACCATGTAGGCCAGTGCAGCACTCTTTTTCAACAACTTCAAGGGTTGTTTTAGGGTCGAAAGAATCCCCCGGAAAAACAGCGGTAGCGCCTTTACTTATACATACTAAATTGCCAAGCACCATCCCAAAACAGTGGTATAAAGGTACCGGAATACAGAGTTTATCTTCATGTGTCAGCTTCATAGCTTGTGCCATCAAAAATCCGTTATTGAGGATGTTTTTATGGGATAAGGTCGCTCCTTTTGGGTTACCCGTAGTTCCAGAAGTAAATTGAATATTGATATCTTGGTCACAATGTAAAGTGGCCGCAATGGCATCAAGCTCCAGCTTATGGGCATCTGTAGCGCGCTGCATGATATCGCTAAAGCTAAACATGCCAGCAGCAGGTTCATCACCAATACGAATAATGTTTTTTAGGTGTGGCAGGGCGTTTAAATTTAATTTACCTGCTTGTGAATCTGCAAGCTCCGGTGCGAGCTCATTGAGCATGTTTATATAATTACTGGCTTTAAATTCAGTTGCTGTGATAAGTGTTGAGCACTCAACACTATTGAGTGCGTATTTCAATTCGCTTGGTCGATATGCAGGGTTAATGCACACCATGATTGCACCAATTTTAGCTGTGGCAAATTGAGTTAAACACCATTCGATATTATTGGGTGACCAAATACCAACACGATCGCCAGGTTTAACGCCAAGTGATAATAATCCCATTGCTAACTGGTTAATCTGCTGCTGGTATTGTCTATAGGTTAATCGGATCTGTTGATGATGAACCACAATTGCGGGGTGATTAGGGTAATTGTCGACAATATTATCAAGGTACTGTCCAATTGTTTGTTCTATCAATGGAATGTCTGTACGGCCTTGATAATAGCTTTGAGTAAGTGGAAGCGCATTACAGTGTGTGTTCTTTGTCTGCATTGTATTCTCCGTGTCCGGTTAATTTGTTGTCATGGACTTGATGCAAAAGAATTGAAACAATCAATTAGGATGATTTCAAAACATGCGTACCTGATTAACTAAACATAGATTGTCGACAAAGAAAAGCTTTATAAGACTAATGTACAGAGTGTAATTTTAATAAAGCAGAATAAAGAATGGGTTTTGAGGTATAAAAAAACGTGCCGTAGCACGTTTTTTTAAGAATAAGCAGCAATTAAGCTTTTGGCTCATCTTGCTTATAAGTTTTACGCATGATGTACACGTAAGCACTAATGAATGCGTTTTCTTGGAATTTTTTCAGGCCTGTGTCTTCAAAATCAATAGGGACTGGGTTGCGCTTAAGCTGCTCTTTGATTTCAGTTGCAGATAATACTTGCACATCTAAGCGTTCAATTAACTGAATAGCCGTTTCCATTTTGAAACCTTTCGCACTACCAGCGAATTTACCTTTTGCTTGGCGCTCTTTGATTGCTACAGAGTCAATTTGGTAATCTTCCATTAATTTTTTGAAATCAAATTGGAATTTACGCATTACTTCTGTGTCATTACCATTGCCTAAGGTAAAACGTGTTTGTCTGACATCACGGATATCAAATACGTCATTGTCTTTGGTTAAAATGCACAGTAGTACGTCACTACCTGTAATTTCTACACCACATGTTCTCATGGTCTTTCTCTAAATAACTTAATTTGCGCAATTATAGCAATTAACGTTATGAAAAACAGGTGCTTTAAAAATGAATTTTAATTGCGATAACACCGTGGTCACTTACACTAATATCTTCGGTTAATTTACTTGGCGAAATATGCTTATCATAACTTTCGTAGTCGAGCGCTTTAACCTTCGAAGCTTGGCAATCGGGATTAAAATGCGCTGAAGCAAGAATATAATCTAATACATTCCCTTTTCCTTGGTAATAATGGCTAAAGGGTTTGTTTTTATTATCATAATATGAGCGGCTAAACTCATAGCTGTCGGTCAGACCAACAACGAGTTCGTTCTGTTCTATACAAGGTTCACAGCGAGTGGGGTGAAAGCCTTGAGTCATAAATGATAAAGTTGGGCTGGTAAGTACATCATTAAAGTCTCCCATAACAAGTGTTGCACATTGCATTTCTCGCTGCGTTTTCAGTGCATCATAATAGACAATAGACGCTTCTAATGAGCGGGAGATTTGCGACTGCATGGTACCTACCGTTTGATGTAGTAACTGCAGGAGCGGATCTTCAAGGTTATGAATATTAAGAATGTGCGCCATTGATTGCACACGCTGTGACTTAAAATGAACAACATAAAAACAGACTTCACCAAAATCAGGTAAATCAATGATGCATTTAATCGGTGTGCGATTAAATTTGAACTCATTTTGATTGTTTAAGTACTCAAGTAATTCAGGGCATGGCGTCAGTGCATCGGCTGATTTAAACGGGTATTTACTCGCAATTGCAACTACAGGGTTGAATAACACTTGCGGATAGAGCGCATCATGGGAAGGGCTATCGACCGTTTTAAAATAATCATAACCCGCTTCTTTACACTGCACTTCTAATGCGTGTTGACTAAACACTTCTTGAAATGCCACCACATCAGGGGTTGACTCACTTAAGAAATTAGCAACAAACAATTGTTTTTGCAGCCATTGTGTATTGTTATAGCGTTCATGTAATTGGTAAAACGAGTAGGGTGGCGCGGTGTAATTTAATAAGTTAAATGTAGCAAACTTGAAAGAACGCGTGTTTGGCATTTTCATCACCCTAAAAGTACTGACTCATTAAGTATGAAATGAGTTAACTAATTGTCAATTTACTCTCCTAACTACTTGTATTTGAGCACGTGAGCAGCGACAATAGTCGCTTGTATTTGCGAAGACTCAGTAAATACAAGCATAAATAGCAATGCTTATTCGTAAAAGCGTTGCAGAGTTACTAAAAATTAATTTAAAAATATTACATGTGATGCATTGTAGGCATCACCACTGTATTAAGGATTTATAATGCCAGTTATTACCCTCCCTGACGGCAGTCAGCGTAGTTTTGAAAACCCAGTAAGCACATTTGACGTAGCGAGCGATATCGGTCCAGGTCTTGCCAAGGCAACGATTGCAGGCCGTGTTAATGGTACTCGTGTTGATGCATGTGACTTAATCACCGAAGATGCGCGTTTAGAAATTATCACAGCAAAAGATGATGATGGTTTAGAGATTATCCGTCACTCATGTGCGCACCTTATTGGTCATGCAGTTAAGCAGCTTTTCCCTGAAGCAAAAATGGCAATCGGTCCGACCATCGATAACGGTTTTTATTACGATATCGACATGGAACACTCTTTAAGCCAAGATGATTTAGATGCTATCGAAAAGCGCATGCTTGAGCTTGCTAAAACAAACTACGACGTTGTTAAAAAGACCGTAAGCTGGCAAGAAGCACGCGATACTTTTGAAGCGCGTGGTGAAACATACAAAATGGAAATTCTAGACGAGAACATCGCGAAAGATGATCGTCCAGGCTTATACCATCACGAAGAATACATCGACATGTGTCGTGGTCCACACGTTCCAAACATGAAGTTCTGTCAACATTTCAAAATCATGAAAGTGGCAGGTGCTTATTGGCGCGGTGATTCTGAAAACAAGATGCTGCAACGTATCTACGGCACTGCATGGGCAGATAAAAAGCAACTTAAAGCGTATTTAAAACGTTTAGAAGAAGCTGAAAAACGTGATCACCGTCGTATTGGTAAAGCGCTTGATTTATGGCACTGGCAAGAAGAAGCACCAGGCATGGTGTTTTGGCACAATGATGGCTGGAGCATTTACCGTGAACTAGAAGACTTCGTTCGTGAAAAACTACGTGAGTACGATTACGAAGAAGTTAAAGGCCCATTAATGATGGACCGTGGTTTATGGGAAAAATCAGGTCACTGGGACAAATACGCAGATGCGATGTTCACAACTGAATCTGAAAAGCGTGAATACGCAATCAAACCAATGAACTGTCCGGGTCACGTACAAATCTTTAACCAAGGTTTAAAATCATACCGTGATCTTCCATTACGTATGGCTGAGTTTGGTTGTTGTCACCGTAACGAACCATCAGGTGCATTACACGGCTTAATGCGTGTACGTGGCTTTACTCAAGATGATGCGCATATCTTCTGTACTGAAGAGCAAATCATGGATGAAGTTTCTGCATGTATCAAAATGGTTTACGACACATATGAAACGTTTGGTTTTGAGAAGATCGTTGTAAAACTATCTACTCGTCCAGAAAAACGCATCGGTGAAGATGAAATGTGGGATAAAGCTGAGCTTGCGCTAGCTGATGCATTAAAAGCAAACGACATTGAGTTTGATTACCTACCAGGTGAAGGTGCATTCTACGGTCCTAAGATTGAGTTTACACTTTATGACTGTTTAGACCGTGCATGGCAATGTGGTACTGTACAGCTAGACTTCGCATTACCAGGTCGTTTAGGTGCAACTTATGTTGCTGAAAATAACGAACGTCGTACACCTGTTATGATCCACCGCGCGATTTTAGGTTCAATTGAGCGTTTCATCGGTATTTTAACTGAAGAATACGCTGGTTTGTTCCCAACGTGGCTTGCTCCTAAGCAAGTTGTGATCATGAACATCACGGACAAACAAGCAGATTATGTGCAAGAAATTGTACAAAAATTAAATAAACTTGGAATTAGAGCCGCTGCTGACTTGAGAAATGAGAAGATTGGCTTTAAAATCCGTGAACATACGTTAAAACGTATTCCATATTTACTTGTTGTTGGCGATAAAGAAGTTGAACAACAAGAAGTGGCAGTACGCACTCGCACAGGTGAAGACCTAGGCAAATTTAGTGTTGATGATTTCATTGCAAAAGTAAGCGAAGAAATTAAAAATCGACAATAAATCATGAGCGTGTAGGGCAAAACAAACAGCCAACTACACGCTTTTTATTTTATATTCTTGGAGGATCGTACCATTAGAGGCGGCAAGAAAGGGCAACAAACAGCTCAAAAAAATCGTATCAACGAAGATATTACAGCTAAAGAAGTTCGTTTAATTGGCATCGACGGCGAGCAAGCTGGCATCGTGTCATTAAAAGAGGCGCAAGCTATCGCTGATGATGCGGGTGTAGATCTTGTAGAAATCAGTCCTAATGCTGAGCCACCTGTTTGTAAGGTTATGGACTACGGTAAGTTCATCTTTGAAAAAAGCAAAGAACTAAAAGAACAAAAGAAAAAGCAAAAGCAAATCCAGGTTAAAGAAATCAAATTCCGTCCAGGTACGGATGAAGGTGACTACCAGGTTAAGCTACGCAACTTACGCAAGTTCTTAGAAGCGGGTGATAAAGCTAAAATCACTATCCGTTTCCGTGGTCGTGAAATGGCTCACCAAGAAATTGGTATCGAATTATTAAACCGTGTTAAAGCCGATTTAGAAGATGTTTCACAAGTTGAATCATTCCCAAATCGTGTTGAAGGTCGCCAGATGGTTATGATGATGGCACCTATTGCTAAAAAGCAATAAACAGGGTATATTACGCACCGATTTTATTTCAGGTCTGCAAGTAACAGTTTACTGTTCACCTGAAATAACCGGTTATAAGTAAGGTTGCACTGCTTTTGTAGTGAGCCTTCACCGGATTATGGCAGTAAGTTAGGCCTTAAAAGTAGAGCTATTTTTATATCTCTCGCCTGCTTGCTAATTTTTAAGCAATACATTTGGAGTTATTGCAATGGCTTACAAGCTAAAAACTCACAGAGGCGCGGCTAAGCGTTTCAAGAAAACTGCTTCTGGCGGTTTCAAGCGTAAACAAGCGCATCTTCGTCACATTCTGACTAAGAAAACTTCTAAGCGTAAATTACACTTACGTCCTAAGATGATGGTTCATAAGAATGACCATGGTCTAGTTTCACGTATGTTACCATTCGCTTAATAGGAGTCTTCAGAAATGGCAAGAGTTAAACGCGGTGTTATCGCACGTGCACGTCACAAAAAAGTTTTAAAGCAAGCTAAAGGTTACTACGGAGCACGTTCACGTGTTTACCGCGTAGCTTTCCAGGCAGTTACTAAAGCGGGTCAATACGCTTACCGTGACCGTCGTGCTAAGAAACGTACTTTCCGTCAACTTTGGATTGCACGTATCAATGCAGCAGCTCGTCAAAACGGTCTTTCATACAGCCGTTTTATCAATGGTCTTAAAAAGACTTCTGTAGAAATCGATCGTAAGATCCTTGCAGATATCGCTGTTTATGACCAAGTTGCATTCGTAGCGCTTGTTGCAAAAGCAAAAGAAGGCCTAGCGGCTTAATTTCGCTTTTCATAAAGTTTAAAAAGGAGCCTAGTGCTCCTTTTTTTGATCTTAATTAATATTCATAACTAACAACGATTTTGCATAGCGTATGTCGTTTGCTCCATTTTTTTGTTGAATCACCGCAGTTTACGCAATCCATTCAGATTAGTTGTTATAATTTCCCCAATATAGAATAAGTACCGCACTTGAGAGTGATATGTTTGCGAGTTTAGTGTTTTTATCTGCTGCAGTAACTTTAGACAGCCACTTACCCCCATTATTGCCATGGCAAGGCGATAGTGTGTCTTTAATGCAAGAAAAAGGACCTTTAACCACAGATTTTGAATTAAGCGAAGGCACTTTATCGCCAAATTATGCCGACACGATGGCGTTCGTAGATCGCCTAGTTGCAGCAAACCCAACACAATTCAAAGTAACGACAATTGCAACGAGCAGTGCGGGTCGTGCGGTTAAGATGTTAGTGGCGAATGAGCAAGGTTTGTTTGATGCCAAACAACTTGTTGCTGATACAAAGCCAACTATCTTTATTCAGGCTGGCATTCACAGCGGTGAAATTGATGGCAAAGACGCCATGTTTATGTTGCTACGCGATATTGCAACAGGTAAACGCCGCGATATTTTGAGCAAAGTAAATATTCTGTTTATTCCTATTTTAAACGTTGATGGTCACGAGCGCAGTAGCCAATACAACCGTATTAATCAGCGTGGCCCAGTAGAAATGGGCTTTAGAACGAATGGTCTAAATTTAAATTTAAATCGTGATTACACTAAGCTTGATACACCCGAAGTACGAGGTGTGATGCAGGTTATTAATCAATTTAAGCCAGATTTATACGTGGATGTCCATGTAACCGATGGCGCTGATTATCAGTATGACGTGACCTACGGCTATAATCCGGTTTTTTCGAGTGAATCACCGAGTGTGTCACAAGCGCTGGATAATCTATTTAAACCTGTTATTGATGCCAAACTCGAAAAAGCAGGGCATATTCCTGGTCCACTGGTGTTTGTAATGGACAAGCGGGAATTTAAAAAAGGGTTAGCGGGTTGGGTGGCAACACCACGTTTTTCAAATGGCTGGGGTGATTTACGTTCATTACCGACCATCTTAGTTGAGAACCACTCTTTAAAACCTTATAAGCAGCGCGTATTAGGTACTTATGTATTTATTGATGGTGCCATTGATGCTTTAGCTGCAAACGATAAAGCCCTTAATGAAGCAGTTCAAAAAGAGCTCGATTTCAAACCTACGCAATTAGTAGTGGAACGCGGTTATGCAAAAGAGCCAGATACCATCGAATTTAAAGGGATCGCCTATTCAAGAACTGAAAGCGCATTGTCTGGGCAACCTGAAGTTAAATATTTAGGTCAAGCTAAAAACTATGACGCATTACCGGTTTTTTGGCAAAAAGAAGTTAAAAAGACCGTTAACGTACCTGCTGCGTTTTATATTCCGCCGGCGTACAGCCAATTGGTAAGTAAGCTTAAATTACACGGCGTAGAGGTAACGACAGTGAATGGTTCTGTTTATGAGCCATTAACGCAAGCAAGCGTTGCTGATTATTCATTTGCAAAAGCACCTTTTGAAGGACGTTTTCGTGTAGAGGCGACATTTGATTACAACACCGTAGAAAATGTCGATATGACCGGCTGGTACAAAGTCTCAACTGAGCAGCCATACTCAGAACTGGCTACACACTTACTACACCCAGAAGCGCCAGATTCATTCTTTGCTTGGGGCGAGTTTAATACTCTTTTTCAGCGCACTGAATACGTTGAGAATTACGCTTTAATGCCGTACGCACGTCAAATGCTAAAAGAAAAACCTGCATTGGCTTTAGAGTTCGATAAAAAAATTCGTGAAGATAAAAACTTTGCTAAAGATGCTGATGCGCGCTTGCATTGGCTTTATGAGCGTACACCGTTTTATGATCAAGGCTATTTAAAATACCCAATTTTAATGGCGTTTGAGCAGTTACAAAAAGGACAATAACATGAAAGTGATTGTTGTTCCTGTTACTGGCTTTGCGCAAAATTGCCGAATTATTATTTGTGAGCAAACGAATAAAGCGGCATTGGTTGACCCAGGTGGAGATGCAGAGAAGCTGCAAGCGGAACTAGCTGCGTTAAATTGTGAGTTAGAGGCAATTTACTTGACCCATGGTCACTTAGACCATGTGGGCGCTGCAAAGCAACTCGCAGAGCATTTTAGTGTTGATATCATTGGCCCACATTTAGATGATAAATTTTGGTTTGATGCCTTGCCAATGCAGGCGCAAATGTTTGGTTTTGCACCAATTACACCATTTTATCCAACGAAGTGGCTAAATCATGGCGATACAATCACAGTGGGTGAACTTGAATTATCTGTACGCCATTGCCCAGGGCATACGCCTGGTCATGTTGTTTTTTACCACCAAGGTTCTGAACAGGTGATTGTTGGGGACGTGACTTTCCAAGGCTCTGTCGGTCGTACTGACTTCCCGAAAGGGGATAGTGCGCAATTAATCGAATCAATTAAGTCTGAGATTTTATCATTCTCTGATGAAGTTGCTATTTTGCCAGGCCACGGTCCGAATACCACCGTAGGGCATGAGCGAAAAACAAATCCATTTATCAGCGGACGTTTTGGTTAATGCCAACGCGTAACATCAGTTAAGTAGTTTGTAAGTGGATCGGTATAAAATTGCAATTTTTTTGCATAAATAGTAGAAAATAGGCAGACTGATTTTTAAATCAGTTATATAATTTAACCAGTATTTTTACAGAAAAAGAAATAAAATGTCTCTGAACCAAGTAGATCGCCAAATTTTGGCATTATTACAGCAGGATGCTAGCTTATCTACGGCAGAAATTGCCGATAAAGTTGGTTTATCTCAATCTCCATGTTGGCGTCGTATTGCTAAGCTTGAGCAAGATGGCTATATCAAAGGTAAAGTTGCTTTGCTTGACGAGAAAAAGCTTGGCTTTGATATGTTGGTTTATGCCCATGTTCGTCTATCTAACCACGGTAGAACGAACCTAGCTGAGTTTGAACGTTTAATTATGAGCTATGATGAAGTAACCGAGTGTTACAGTATGGCGGGTACCATGGACTTCATGCTTCGTATTATTTCAAAAGGTATTGAAGGTTATGAGCAGTTTGTTCGTGATAATCTACTAAACCTTGAGTTTGTTCAAGAAGTTCACTCAAACGTGACCATGACATGTGTTAAGCGTAGTACGTCTTTACCTCTTTAATCTTTTTCTACTACGTTTTATTTTTCGAAAACGGTTAGTGCTTTTAGGTACTAGCCGTTTTGTTGTTAATAATTGTTAACTTTTGCGGATTTTGCTAGAATTCTGCGCCTTGCCGAAATGCATTCACTATAAAGAGGATCTTAATGTTTAACTTACTCAGCAAAGCGCCAAGCTCTGCTAAAAACGATATTCTATCAGGCCTGACCGTTGCGTTGGCATTGGTACCAGAAGCGGTTGCGTTTGCTTTTGTTGCTAATGTTGAGCCTTTGGTTGGTTTATATGCCGCATTTATTGTTGGCTTAATTACGGCTATTTTTGGTGGTCGTCCAGGTATGATTTCTGGTGCTACCGGCGCACTAGCCGTTGTAATGGTAAGTTTAGTTTTAGATCATGGTGTAGAGTATCTATTTGCAACCGTCTTATTGATGGGGATACTGCAAGTACTCGCAGGTATCTTCAAGCTTGGCAAGTTTATTCGCATGGTTCCGCACCCTGTAATGCTTGGCTTTGTAAATGGTCTTGCGATTGTTATTTTCTTGGCGCAACTGGGTCAATTTAAAGTACCAGACGGTATGGGTGGCCAACAGTGGATGGAAGGGCAAGCACTTTATATTATGCTTGGCTTAGTAGCGTTAACTATGGCTATTATTCATTTCTTACCTAAGTTAACTACAGCTGTACCTTCATCGTTAGCTGCCATTGTAACGGTAACAGCGATTGTGATTGGCTTTGATTTAGAAGCGCGCACTGTACTAGATTTCTTAAAAGGAATGACAGGCAATGAGCAAGCAACGATTGCCGGTGGCTTGCCGGAGTTTCATATTCCTATGGTACCATTTAACCTTGAGACATTAAAAATTATCTTCCCTTATGCTTTAGTTTTAGCAGCGATTGGTTTAATTGAATCGTTATTAACACTGACCTTAATTGATGAAATTACTGAAACCCGTGGTCACAGTAACAAAGAGTGTATTGGTCAAGGCGCTGCAAACATTACCTGTGGTTTCTTCGGTGCAATGGGTGGTTGTGCGATGATTGGTCAATCTATGATCAATATTAACTCGGGCGGTCGTTCACGTTTATCTGGTATTAGTGCCGCAATTATACTGCTAGCATTCATCATTTTTGCAGCCAGTCTCATTGAAATGATCCCACTAGCTGCCTTAGTTGGTGTTATGTTCATGGTTGTTCTTGGTACCTTCGAGTGGGCAAGCTTCAAAATGATGAAACGTGTACCTAAGTCTGATGCTTTTGTTATCGTGCTTGTTTCTGGCGTAACCGTAGTAACAGATCTTGCGATCGCGGTATGTGTGGGTGTGATTGTTTCTGCTTTAGTTTTTGCTTGGCAGCATGCGAAACACATTTACACAAGCAATTACATCGATGAGCAAGGCTCTAAAGTGTACGAGCTTCATGGTCCTTTATTCTTTGGTTCGGTTAAGAACTTTGCCGAGTTATTTGATGTTAAAAATGACCCAGAAGACGTGATCATTGAATTCAAACATAGCCGTGTTGCTGATCACAGTGCGATTGAAGCGATTGACAGTCTTGCAGAAAAATACGCAAAAGTCGGTAAGAAACTGCATTTGCGTCATTTAAGCCCTGATTGTATTCAACTATTACACAATGCGCGTGATTTAGTTGAAGTGAATGTGATTGAAGATCCAAATTATAAAGTGGCTTCAGATAAACTAGCTTAAAAATAAAGCAGATAAAAAGCGAAGGCTGTTGTGGCCTTCGCTTTTTTAATGTCTGAAGAATGCGGTAAGGCTATAAAAAATTAAGATAGGCGGCAGTGCTTTGTTCTCGTGACTATCGGTATAATAAAAATAATTATGAAAGGTAATCTGATATTTTGAATTGGCAATCATTAGTTGATAATCGACAACGCTTTTTCTGGGTTTTGCAAATTGCAGGCTGGATAGGTTATGCGTTAGTTAATTATATCGGCTCAAAAGTCTTTGAAATGCGTGATATTTACGTATTTGTTATTGTATTAAACGCTTATGCAGGCTGTTTAATGACAGTACCTTTACGTTATATGTATCGTAAAGTGTGGAATGCCTCACCTTGGGTATTAATGCTTGTCGTTTTTGGTGCTTCCTATGTAACTGGCACATTATGGGCCGTTGTACAAAAATTCAATTTATGGGAAATCTACCGTCACGGTTACCGTCCAAATGAATGGTTTTATTACTTTCAACAAGGTTTAGATTCGGTTTATATCATTCTTTGTTGGAGTGGTTTGTATTTTGGTATTAAGTATTACCAGCTATTGCAAAGTGAGCGTCAAAAGGCTCTAAAAGCAACCACTATGGCGCACGAAGCTCAGCTGAAAATGCTGCGCTATCAACTTAATCCGCACTTTTTATTTAATACCCTAAATGCAATCTCAACCTTAATTTTGGTAAAAGAGAACAAAGATGCAAATTTAATGGTGTCAAAATTGAGTGACTTCTTACGATACACACTCAATACCGACCCAATAAAAAAGGTGCCGTTAGAGCAAGAAATTCATGCCCTCATGCTGTACTTAGAAATTGAAAAAGTACGCTTTGATGAACGTTTACAAGTCAATGTAGACGTAAGCGAGCAGGCAAAAGAAGCCTTGGTACCAAGCTTGATCCTCCAACCTATTATCGAAAACTCGATAAAGTATGCGATAGCGCAATTAAATGAAGGTGGTGTGATTGATATTAAAGCACAAGTTTTTGCAAATGAACTATTATTGGAAGTAGGCGATAATGGTCCTGGCACTGAGCTTAAAAATGGCCAACTGGTTAATTCTCAAGGCGTTGGCATAGCTAATACACAGGACCGCTTAAAAACACTTTATGAGAACAACTACTCGTTTGTTCTCTCTGACAATACGCCAAGTGGATTAAAAGTTAATCTGCGCGTTCCGTTTGAAAAGGCTGTTAAGAAATGAGCAAAATTAGAACTTTGATCGTTGACGATGAACCGCTAGCAAGAAAGGGCTTAGCTGTTCGACTTTCTGACTTTGACGATTTAGAAGTCATTCGTTTATGTAGCAATGGTCAAGAGGCAATTGATGAATGCTTATCGGGCAATATTCAATTGGTTTTCTTAGATATTCAAATGCCAAATATGAACGGTTTTGAAGTTGCAAGAGCACTTAGCGAGAGCGTTAATCCATTACCCGCTATTGTGTTTGTAACGGCTTTTGACCAGTTTGCAGTTAAAGCATTCGAGATTCATGCGTTGGATTATATTCTTAAACCAGTCGATGACAACAGACTAAAACAGGCGGTAGAAAAAGTGCATACCTATTTAAAAACGCAACAAGATAACGCCCATAAGAAAAAACTAGCGAGCTTTGTTGCAGGTATTACAGGCAATAATTGCGAAGAAATTTTAAAGAAGTTAGCAACGGGCGATAGCCTTGCTGACCGTCGTTATCCAGAATCATTAGCTGTAAAAGAGCAGGGCGAAATTGTTCGTGTGCCTGTTATTACAATTCAATGGGTTGATGCGGCTGGTGATTATATGTGCCTTCATTGCCAAGATGGGCAAACACATATCCTTCGTAAAACAATGAAAGAGCTTGAACAAGAGCTTGATCCACAACTATTTGTGCGAGTTCATCGCAGTGCCATTGTGAATACTAAGCAAATTAGCAAACTTGTAACTCAAGTAAGTGGTGAGTATCTTTTAGTGCTAGATAACGGCCAAGAACTAAAAGTAAGCCGAAGCTATCGCGATAAAGTGAAAGCAGCTCTGGCGAGCTAATAGTTGTTCTAAGCTAAACAAGTTAAAACAAAAAAGGCGCAATAAATTGCGCCTTTTTTATTGAAAATTTGTAACAGCTTAAACAGTTACAATCTTCATCGTGTTTGTTGCACCAATCGTTTCCATTGCATCACCATGAGTTAAAATCACAGTATCACCTGCAACTAGTGAGCCTTGCTCAACAAGAGTGTTTAATGCATCACGTACCATGCTTTCGTCTTCACACTTCGTTGAATCGAAAAATACAGGATAAACACCACGGTAAAGTGCTGTTTGGCCCAGCGTACTTGGATGACGTGATAATGAATAAATTGGTAAACCAGAGCTGATGCGCGACATCAATTTAGCTGTACTTCCTGATTCAGTCAGAGTCACAATAGCTTTAACAGAATCTAAGTGGTTAGCTGCATACATCGCAGATAATGCAATTGATTCAGCATTTGATGAAAAACGGCTGTCTAAACGGTGCTTAGAAACGTGCGTTTCTTTTTGTGATTCAGCACCTAAACAAACGCGAGCCATAGTCGCTACGGTTTCTTCAGGGTAGTCACCAGCAGCTGTCTCAGCAGATAACATAACTGCATCAGTACCATCTAATACGGCGTTTGCTACGTCCATAACTTCTGCACGTGTTGGCATTGGGTTATCGATCATAGATTCCATCATTTGTGTTGCAGTCACAACTGTACGGTTAAGTGAACGAGCACGGCTAATGATAAGCTTTTGTTTACCAACAAGCGCTGCATCACCAATTTCAACACCTAAGTCACCACGCGCAACCATCACTGCGTCAGACGCAAGTACGATATCATCAATTGCTTCAACAGTTTCAACGGCTTCTGCACGTTCGATTTTTGCTAATAGTTGTGCGTTTGAGCCAGCAGCTTCTGCTAAAGAGCGAACATAACGCATGTCATCACCACTGCGTGGGAACGAAACAGCAATATAATCAACACCAATCTCAGTGGCAGTGATTAAATCTTCTTTATCTTTATCAGTGAAAGCAGGGGCTGTTAAACCACCGCCTAAACGGTTGATACCTTTGTTATTTGAAAGTACGCCACCAACAGTAACAGTTGTGTGCACTAGGTCACCGTCAACGCTATCTACTGTCAATTGGATTAAACCGTCGTTTAATAACAGTAAGTCGCCTGTTTTAACGTCGTTAGGTAGCTCTTTATAGTCGATACCTACTGCATTAACGTCGCCTTGGCCTTTTTCCATTTTCGCATCAAGGGTAAATTTTGCGCCAACTTCTAGGTTTACTTTACCGTCTTTGAAGGTTGATACACGAATTTTAGGACCTTGTAAGTCTGCAAGGATAGCAACGTGTTTGCCTAAACGCTTAGCAATGCTGCGTACCGCTTCAGCGCGGTCTTTATGATCTTGTGCTACGCCATGTGAGAAGTTCAAACGAACCACATTTGCACCTGCACGAATAATTTTTTCTAGGTTGTTATCGCGATCGGTTGCCGGTCCAAGGGTCGCAACAATTTTTGTGCGTCTTAGCATCAAATTCTCCTGTGCGCTCAAATATATTAAGCGAATTGATGGTTATCTATTAAAATGTCGTGCTATAAACCTTTAATATAGGCTTATACATAAGCACAATGTAGAACTCATAAGTAAAAAATGATTGTTTTTACTTATGAGAATCTGGCTCTTTGTATTAATTATAGAGTATACAAAGGGTGAATGACGTTATTATGACACCGGTGTCAGGTAGCGTCAATACACATACCTTTTTAAAGGGTATTATAAAAATCTGGTCCGATGCCTTGGTTATTTTGATATACTGGGGGCCAACGTCGCTTCATGATTTCGATGATTTATCTCAAGTTGGCTGTCAAGCTCGCATTTTTGGGCTGCTTGGGTATAATGCGCGCGTAATTATTTTGATTAACTAACCAATAGTTGTTACCGAGGAGGACACTAAATGCAAGTTGCATTAGTAGGGTTAGGCGTTATGGGTAAAAATCTTGCCCTCAACCTGATTGAAAAAGGGCTGACATTAGTAGCTTACGATAAAAACCCAGATGCGGGTGCCGAGTTACTAAGCTGTGCGAAAGCATTAGGTTTGGCAGACCGTTTACATATTGTGTCTGATTTAAATGATATGGTTAGACGCTTAGAGCCGCCTCGTTCGATTCTTCTTTTAGTTCCTGCTGGTGAATTGGTTGATAAAGTATGTACAGAGCTTGCAGAAGCAGGTGTTGACTGTGATGACATTATCGTAGATTGCGGCAACAGTAACTACAAAGACGGCATTAGCCGTAAACTTAAATATCAAAACAAATTTGAATTTGCCACTATGGGTATTTCTGGCGGTGCAGAAGGCGCACGTCACGGCCCTGCAATGATGGCAAGTGGTTCAGAAGGCGGCTGGGAGCGTGTTGAGCCGTGGTTTGAAAAAGTAGCGGCAAGCTACAAAGGTGAGTCGTGTTTTGCACGTGTAGGCCAATCTGCAAGTGGTCACTTTGTGAAAATGGTGCATAACGGTATTGAATATGCGCTAATGCAATTAATTGCAGAAATGTATCAATTATTACGTTTAGGTACTAATCGTTCACCAAAAGAAGTGGCTGACATTTTCAATGAATGGTCCGAAGGCACTTTAAATAGCTACTTACTGTCAATTTCAAGCCATATCTTGAGCCTTGAAACGACAGAAGGCGAGCCACTCGTTGATTTAATCGACAATAAAGTTGGCGCGAAAGGCACGGGTTTATGGACTGCACAAAATGCCCTAGAGCTTGGTATTGCTGTGCCATCACTCGTTGCGGCTGTTCAAGCTCGTCACTTAACAAATACGTGTGATACGCATGCTGCTAAAGAAATGACTTACGCTGCTAAAGCAACTGATACCGTTGATTTAGACTTAGCAGAGCTAAAAGATGCATTCACATTGGCAAGTTTACTTGCTTATCGTCAAGGTTTAGCACTTATCAAAGGTGCGTCTCGTGCGCATCAGTGGAAAGTTGATCTTTCTAAAACGCTACAAACGTGGCGCGCTGGCTGTATCATCCGTGCTGATTACTTAGACAATGTCGCTGAAGGTGTAGAATTTATTGATTCTATGCAGCGTGAATCAGCAGCATTACGTAAGGTAACGGGTGCAGCAGTTTCATCTGGTCTTGCATTCCCAGTGTTAACAGCAACGCAAACTTACATTGCGACGTTAACAACACCAAGTAATGGTCACCTTGTTCAAGCACAACGTGACTACTTCGGTGAGCATGGTATTAAAACTCACAGTGGTGAGATTTGCCATTTAACAGATTTAGTTGAGATTGACGAAAAAGTTCGTTAATTATCAAAAAGCATAAAAAAGGCACCAATTGGTGCCTTTTTTGTATTTGCTGCATTAACGACTTAGCTCACCGCGCAGGTTGTCTTGCATCAAGTGACGAATTGTTTCTACTTCCAGCTTTTGACTAAATAAGTAGTGTAACTTGGTCAAACAGGCTTCTAATGTCATATCGTAGCCACTGATCACACCACAATTTAATAAGGCATTACCGGTTGCATAACCGCCCATATTAACTTGGCCTTTTAAGCACTGCGTTAGATTTATAATCACCATACCGCGTTTGCTTGCATCATTAAGAATGTCTAAGAACGCCGGATCTTGTGGGGCATTACCCACGCCAAAACTTAATAACACAAGTGCTTTTATGTCGTCATTAACTAAACTTTTAACCACTTTTGGGCTGATCCCAGGATAGAGATAAAGCACACCAATTGGCTGTGGCGTGATATTCGATACCTGTAGTTCGTTATCAACATAAGGGCTAAGTTGCCCTTTGAGCAGTTGAATATTAATTCCTGATAGTGCTAATGGTTCAAGGTTCGGTGATGCAAAGGCATCAAAGCCATCAGCATGGGCTTTTGTTGCACGGTTACCGCGGAATAATTGGTTATTAAAAAACAGGCTTACTTCAGCAATTGGGTAATTAGCGGCTAAATACATGGCATTAAGTAAGTTTACTTGGCCATCAGAACGAAGTTGCGACAATGGAATTTGTGAGCCTGTCACAATTACAGGTTTTGTTAGGTTTTCGAACATGAAAGACAAAGCAGAAGCTGTGTAGGCCATAGTATCGGTACCATGCAGAACCACAAAGCCATCATAGTCTTGGTATTTACTCTTAATATCGTCAGCAATTAATTGCCAGTGGGCAGGGGACATATCTGAAGAATCAATGAGCGGGCAATATTCGTGAATATCAAACAAAGGCATTTCATCACGATTAAACTCTGCATTATTGACCACTGTTTCGGTTAAAAAACCTTCTGCCGGAACATAGCCACGGCTCGATTTTTTCATACCGATAGTACCACCCGTATAGGCGATATATATACGTTTACGTTTCATAAAAAAAGCCCAGTTAAATAACTGGGCTTAGTATACCTAAAATCGCTAAGCTAAGTAACTTATTGAATTACATTACACACTAAACAACGAGCGTAAACGCCTTGTGGATCGTTGTAATCTTTTAGATTATCGATCTCACTACTTAACTGATTAATAAGGCTTTGTAAGTTAGCTTGTGTTGCGAGTACTGAGTGTGATGAATCAGACTTAGCAAAGAAGCTCTTAACAGCCGCGGTGCCAAAGATATCTTGCAGCATTTGCTCTTGTGGTGTTAATGACTGTTTGATGGTCTTAACATCATAATGATTAAGCTTAGCAAGCTCAGCTGCCGCCTTAATTGCATCTTGCTTATCGCCAAGCTTATCAACTAAACCTAGTTCTTTTGCTTGAGTTGCAATCCATACACGGCCTTGGGCAATTTTATCAACTTGCTCAGGCGTCATGTTACGTGCTTCAGCCACTACATTTAAAAAGCGTTTATATGCATTTTCAACGCTCATTTGAATGATGTCTGACATTTTCTCGTCAAGTGGGCGTGCAATAGAGAAGCCAGCAAGATCAGTTGTTGCAACACCATCTGAGTAAATACCTAATTCAGCCATGGTATTCTCAAACGTCATGAAAGTACCGAATACACCAATTGAACCTGTAATTGTGCTAGGGGCTGCCCAAATTTCATTGGCTGCAGATGCAATCCAGTAACCACCTGATGCTGCCACTGAGCTCATTGAAGCGATAACCGGTTTACCCGCTGCCTTAAGAGCTAATACTTCAGCGCGGATAACTTCAGAAGCAAACATACTACCGCCACCTGAATCGATGCGTAGTACAACGGCTTTCACTTTGTCATCAAGACGCGCTTTACGAAGTAGGGCTGCAGTAGAGTCACCACCAATTTCGCCCGCTTTACGCTCGCCATCGACAATGGTGCCTTTAGCTACAACGACAGCTACTTTTTCAGTAATTGGGTTATCGAACTCAACAGGCGGTTTTACCAGCGATAAATACTCACGGAAGCTTACTTGCTTAAAGGTTTTACCTGTTTCTTCTGCACCGACTAACTCAATAAGTTGTTGGCGAATTTGTTGTGATGTTTTTAAAGAATCAACCCACTGATTATTTAGCGCGTATTGGCCCGAGTTACCATCCACTGCTTGCATTTTTGCAAGATAAACATCCATATCTTCATCGAAATTACTTTCATCGAATGGACGGCTTGCTGCAACGTCAGTTTTGTACTCGTTCCAAAGTGCAGTTAACCAAACGCTGTTCGCTTCTTTTGCCGCATCTGACATATCATTACGAATGAATGGTTCAACCGCTGATTTATAAGTACCCACACGGAAAATATGTTGAGTCACTTTTAACTTTTCAAGTGCATCTTTGAAGTAAAGCGGGAACATACCGTAGCCTTCAATGCTCACACCACCATATGGGTGCATAGACACTTCATTGGCATGGGCAGCAATATAATATTGTGCTTGTGTATAGTAGTAGCCCGTTGCAATAACTTGCTTGCCTGCATCTTTAAACGCATCAATTGCTTTCGTTATTTGTTTTAGCTTATTAATGTGCGCGCTTGGCATTTTTTGTAGGTCAAGAAGCATAACACTGATGCGATCATCTTTAGTTGCTTCGTTGATCACTTCAATGACATCATCAAGAAGAATTTCTGATGGTGCTTCTTTACCCATAGTTGCATCGTTGATTGCTGCTTCTACAGGATCAACATAGGTTTTTTCTTCAACAATAGGGCCATTTAAGTTTAGGCGTAGCACGGTTCCGTCTGCTACTTTTACTTGGTCTTCTTCACCTGTGATGGCAACAAAGAAGAGTATTACTAGTAATAGAAATAATATGTTTAGGACCAAACGGCGGGAAAAATTAATCCCGGTCCAAATGCCTTTAAATATCTTTGCTAGCAAAATAAATCCTTAATTCAGTACAGCTTAGTAGTGAACTCATCTTAGCTTAGAATAACTTTAAAATTAACTGTTAAATAGTAACAGAGTGTTTAAAACGATAATTTGCTACCGATTAATTAGCAGTGAAAAGTTGATTATTCTAAGTTATTGCCGCAGAATCTATTTCAAATAGAGGTTCGACCAGTTAACGGGGCACACAATGTTAGAACAAAAATTACAATTACCGCATACCGAACTTCGTAATCGTTTGGTTATGGGATCAATGCATACTGGCTTAGAAGAAGGCTGGCATAACCGCAAACGCTTACGTGCATTCTACGAGGCACGTGCCAAAGGCGGCACGGGTTTAATCATTACAGGTGGCTACAGCCCAAATATTCGTGGCAAGCTATCTCCGTTCGCATCAACATTTAATTCATTTTATGATGTGATCAAACACAAAGCATATACTGATGCAGTGCATCAACATGGCGGAAAAATTTGCTTACAATTATTGCATGCAGGTCGCTATGCGTATCATCTATTCAATCAAGCGCCAAGCTCAATTCAGGCACCTATTAATCCGTATAAACCTAAAGAAATGTCGTTAGGTTCAATTAAAAAAACCATCAAAGACTTTGCTAACTCAGCAAAAATGGCTGAAAAAGCAGGTTATGACGGTGTTGAAATCATGGGTTCTGAAGGTTATTTGATTAATGAATTCATGGCTAACCACACCAATAAAAGAACAGACAACTATGGTGGTAGTCTAGAAAACCGTATGCGCTTGGCGGTAGATATTGTTAAAGCTGTACGCGCTAAAGTAAGTCAAAAGTTCATTATTGTATTTCGTTTGTCTGTGATGGATTTAATTCCTAATGGATCAACGCCTGATGAAGTAAAGCAACAAGCCCTGGCACTTGAACAAGCTGGCGTTGATATCTTTAACACCGGTATTGGTTGGCACGAGGCTCGTGTACCAACGATTGCCAGTATGGTCCCAGCAGGTGCATTTAAAGAAGCATCAAAACGCTTAAAAGATACAGTATCAGTGCCAGTTATCGCGGTTAACCGTATTAACACACCGGAAATTGCCAATGGAATTTTAGAAGCAGGCGAGTCTGATTTAATTTCGATGGCCCGTCCTTTATTAGCGGACCCAGAGTTTTTCAATAAATACGTTAATAATAAGTCTGAACAAATCAATATTTGTATTGGTTGTAATCAGGGCTGCTTAGACCATGTGTTTAAAAATAAACGTGCCACCTGTTTGGTTAACCCACAAGCGGCTTTTGAGTTAGATTACAGCCTTGAAAAAGCTCCATCTTCTCGATTAGTCCTGGTTGTGGGGGCTGGCCCTGCTGGCCTTGCTGCAAGTTGTTACTTAGCAGCGAAAGGTCACAAAGTGACTTTAATTGAACGTAAAGAACAAATGGGTGGCCAATTTAATTTAGCCATGCAAGTGCCGGGTAAAGAAGACTTTAACCATACCCTTAACTACTTTACTAATGAATTAAAGCGTTTAAATGTCGATTTACAGCTCAGTACTGAATTTACTGACAATATGCTCAATCAATACGATGATGTGGTTTTTGCAACCGGTGTACGTCCGCGCGAAGCTAAAATCGAATGCGGTGATGGCAAACGTGTATTCGCTTATGATGAAGTAATTCGTGGTGAAGTAGAACTCGGTGAGAAAATTGCGATTCTAGGTGCCGGTGGTATCGGTTTTGATATGGTTGCCTTTTTAAGTGAACACAAAGGCCAAACAATTGAGCAATTCAAAACTCAATGGGGTATTGAGTGCGAAGCTGCGCCTGAAAAAGACAATCGCCAAATTTATATGCTTAAGCGAAGCGCAGGGCGTTTTGGTAGTGAACTTGGTAAAACAACGGGTTGGATCCACCGTCAAGTTGCCAAACAGCATGGTGTTAAACAAATCGCTGAGTGTCAGTATCTAAACTTTGATAAGCAAGGTTTGAAGATAACGGTAAAAGGTGAAGAGCAAATCCTCGATGTTGATACCGTGATTGCTTGTATTGGTCAGGTATCAAATACTGAAACGTTCGACAATCAAACCGAAAACGCGAAAGTACATGTTATTGGTGGCGCAAAACTAGCTGCCGCTATCGATGCTAAACGTGCAATTTTTGAAGCGTTACAAGTCGCTCGTAAAATTTAATTGAAAGTAAACTAGAAAACATGCGGTCTATGTGATTAATCTATTTAGTCACGAGACCGCTATGTTGAACACACACCTAATACCCCTTTACCAACACACCTTAAAGAAACTGCAGTTTTTAGATGGACAACCGAGTCTATTAATTCGCTTGATTTTAGCCCCAGTGATGATCATTGCAGGCTTTAATAAGCTTGCTTTAAGCGGTGATGTTACTCATCTTTATCAATACTTTTTAGCATCTGAAGATATTGTTGCATGGTTTGGAAATAGTGACTGGGGTTTAGGCCTACCCATGCCCTCTATATTGGCCTTTTTAGCTGCATGGACTGAGTTTTTAGGGGGGATCTTTATATTATTGGGTTTATTTACTCGTTTAACCGCAATTCCTTTGATGATCACCATGCTGGTTGCAGCGACAACAGTACATGCCAGTAATGGCTGGTTTGCTGTAACACCTACCGATGCCAGCACCAGCCCAGCGAGAGTACTCAATTGGCTTGCAATACCTGGTAGTGAAGCTAGCCTAGTTAATTCTGATGAAGCCAGCGAAAGATTAACCAAAATGCGTGAGTTGCTAGAAACGCATGGTTATACAGAGTACCTGTATGCGAAAGGGAAACCTGTGATCTTAAATAATGGTATTGAGTTTTCTGCCATATATTTTGTTATGTTATTGAGTTTATTTTTTACAGGGGGTGGTCGTTACGTTAGTTTAGATTATTGGTTAACTAGAAAAGTATCGAATAGCTTTCTTGCTCATAAAGATAAATGATAAGCTTGGGTTTTCTGCCCCGATTATTAAGGGGCGTCGTACTTAAGCATTTACGGAATATTCATGGACGCTTTAACGCTATTACAAACTCGACAATCAGATCCTCGCCTTATCGCACCTGGACCTACTGCAGAACAACTTGAAATTATTAAGCGAGCGGCCATTAAAGTGCCTGATCATGGCTGTATTGCTCCTTGGCGATTTATTGTCGTTGAAGGCGATGCACGTAATAAATTAGGCGATATCTATCATCAGGCCGCTGTTGCTGAAAACCAAGATGATAGAACCATTGAGCGCGCTAAAGAACTACCGCTGCGATCTCCGATGATGATCATTGCCATTGCAGATGTAACTGAAAACCCAAAAGTGCCACGTATTGAACAAGTACAAAGTGCAGGCTGCGCTGTACTTGCAATGCAACAAGCGGCATTCGCCCAAGGTTTAGGGGGTATTTGGCGCACAGGTTATTTTGCACAGAGCCCAGCTGTTAAAGCGGCAATCGGTTGTAAAGAACAAGATGAGATTGTTGGTTACCTCTATTTAGGTACGCCAGAAATAGACATTAAAAAACCTATCAGACACAAGCCAGAGACGTTTTTTGAGAATTTATAAATAGTAGGAACTTTTTTGCAGTTAAGCAGTCAGACACTATTAAGCTTACTTATGTTAGTTTTTTTAGATTTAGCTTAGCTGTAAGAAGCGCACGGATGCAAAAAACGAAATAATTCTTCTTCAGTGTGTTTTTTAATCGGTTATTTTTTGTTAACGTATGGAAAGTCTTAAAAAAATAACGATAAAGAAGACGAGAACAATGGGAAACTTATTTTTACGTGAAAAAGAAAATTGGTTCGCTTGGTCAGTTTGGGGCTTAGTTGGCGCTGTTGTCACATTTTTTGTTGCCATGTCTACAAAACAACCTCATTACCTTGGCTTGTCTGCTGTAGTGGTATTACTTCTATTGACATGGTGGATGCAAAGCACTAAACGTTTCGATTTCGGCCGCGCTTTTAAAATTTGTTGCTACGTTTTAACGATCACCTGCTTACCCGCCTTCGCATTAGTTATTGTACCGAGTTATAACCTCAATAAAATTGACGTAATAGTGCAGGGCTCAGGTTTTGCAATTGTTAGTTTAATTGTTTGTTTAGTTTGCTCTTTAATCGCAAAGCGTCCGAAGCAGTACTATTAAAAATACTTTTTTAAAGTTTTTTACATTTAAGGCTTTACAACGAACGCAGTAAACACTATTATGCGCGCCGTACGGAGAGATGGCAGAGTGGTCGAATGCACCGGTCTTGAAAACCGGCAGGGGTTTGTAGCCCCTCTAGGGTTCAAATCCCTATCTCTCCACCATTATTTAGAAAAACCGCCTTTAGGGCGGTTTTTTGCTATCTGGAGATAAGTAATGTCAGCAAGCGAGTCTTCTTCTACACTAATGCGCATTGTTAAACATGTTCTGCTTTGGTGTATCTTTTCTTATTTTTATCACAGCGGGATCAATGTACTTGTAGCTATGGCCCATGATGCGCAGCCTGATTACGGGCTAATATCTTCAATCGCTTATGGTATTGGGTTTAATGTGTTAGTAGGGCACCTTATTGGCAAATACGACAAGCATTGGCCTGTTATTGCAGCATGTGTGATTTCTACTGTGGGTCTTATTGCTGTGCCTTTAATTATGTTAGGCAAAGATGGTTTAATGAGCGGCTTTTTTATTGCTTCGATGATCGCTACATTACCTGTTGCGACATTTGTAATTGATAAAATAAAGCAGCGAATTAGTGCAAACACTGAGCAAACGCAGTAAAACTAGGCGATATTCGTTGTTTTTTTATGTTAGTATGAGCACGTCTTTTAACTAAATAAACGTGAATTAAAACATGTCAGATAATTTTACAACAGACGCTGAAAAAGCAAGTTACGGTATTGGTTTACAAATGGGTGAGCAATTAAAAGCGAATCCATTCGAAGGTTTAAACTTAAATTCTGTATTTGAAGGTATGAAAGACGCATACACTGGTAATGATTTCCAAGTTGAAATCCCAGAAATTCAAGCAGCTTTTGAGAAAATCAACGCTGAGATCCAAGCTCGTCGTGAAGAAGAAGCTAAAGTTCTTGCAGCTGAAGGTATTGCATTCTTAGAAGAAAATGCAAAACGTCCTGAAGTAACAGTAACTGAATCAGGTCTTCAATACGAAGTACTTACTGCAGGCGACGGTGAAAAACCAACTGCAGATTCAACAATCCGTGCACACTACCACGGTACACTAATCAACGGTACAGTATTTGACAGCTCATACGAGCGTGGTCAACCAGCTGAATTCCCAGTTGGCGGTGTAATCAAAGGTTGGACTGAAGCAGTGCAAATGATGGGTACTGGTTCTAAGTGGCGTTTATACGTACCACACGAACTTGCTTACGGTGAGCGCGGTGCTGGTGCAGCAATCGCTCCTTTCTCAACGTTAATCTTTGACGTTGAGCTATTAGAAATCATCTAATCGATTTCAAATAGATATAAAAAAACCTGCTTTAAGCAGGTTTTTTTATGTCTGAACCAAATAGCTAATTAGCTATTTGATTCAGCGTATTCTTTACACGCAGCAGTGTCTTCACATTCACCATATAGGTAAAGAGAGTGGTTCGTCAGTTTAATACCATTCTCTGTTGCGATTTCTTCTTGACGACGTTCAATAGTGTCGTCTTCAAACTCAACTACCTTACCACATTTTAGGCACACTAAGTGGTCATGGTGAGTGCTACCTGATAATTCAAATACTGACTTGCCGCCTTCGAAGTGGTGGCGAGATACAATACCTGCATCATCAAATTGGTTAAGAACACGGTAGACAGTTGCAAGACCAATCTCTTCGCCTTTGTCTAAAAGAATTTTATAGACATCTTCAGCGCTGATGTGTTGGTTGTCTGGAGATTGTAGAATCTCTAAAATTTTAATACGTGGCAAGGTTACTTTTAACCCTGCTTTTTTTAATTCCAAGTTGTGATCAGTCATTCAATCTGTCTCAATTTTATTTAGTTATACTAGGCATCATCAAGATGCACACGACACATTAGCAACTATTAGAATAACGTGCCTAGTTACTAAGTGCAAAGAACAATTCGTCTATTTGCCGATTTTTCAAACAAAAATGAACTGGTTGTGCATCTTTACATCAGCTAGTAAATGCGAGTAGTACTTGTTATTAATCAGCAAGTTCCGCTAAACACATTTCGTCATAAACCTGAGCACACCAGTCTTTAACACGCTTTTCAGTAAGCTCTGGTTGACGGTCTTCATCAATACCAAGGCCAACAAAGTTGCTGTCATCTACGAGTGCTTTTGAAGCTTCGAAGTCGTAGCCTTCAGTTGACCAATGGCCCACTACGATTGCGCCACGCTCAGTAACGATATCGTTGATCATGCCCATTGCATCTAAGAAGTACTCTGCATAGTCTTCTTGGTCACCGCAGCCGAAAATAGCAACAAGTTTACCTTCGAAGTCAACTTCTTCTAATTCAGGGAAAAAATCATCCCAGTCACATTGAGCTTCACCGTAGTACCAAGTTGGAATACCGAATAACAATAAATCGAATTCAGCAATCTCTTCTTTAGAACTTTTTGCAATGTCGTGAACAGCTACAAGCTTTTTACCTAATTCTTTTTGAATCATTTTAGCTACGTGTTCAGTATTGCCTGTGTCACTTCCGAAAAAAATACCTACGCTTGACATGGATTTAAAACCTTCTATCTATCAATAGCCAATCTTTCTTGTAAAATTGTTTCAATCAACGCGCTACGGCTAATATTCTGCGCATCTGCCATATCGCTTAATGCTTGATATAACTGTGATGAAACCTTAAATTCTACACGCTTTAAACCACGTGCTTTATCTCGTTTTATTTGATTACGTTTATTTACTTTTAATTGCATATCGCGAGGTAGGGGGTTTGTTTTCGGCCTACCTGGACGCTTTTCGTATTCAAATAAATCGGGTGTTGTTCTATCTGTTTCTGACTTTGCCATGTCTAGCCCACACCTGCGCCTTGCCAGAAGACTTGAATAAGTCCTTTCGCTATAAACCCAGAACAGCCTAAAAATAGCACTAACCAAACGATGTATCGGCCAAATCGTGGTACATCACCTTTTTTAAGGACGTCTTGAATTGCCATTCCAATAAAAAAGAAAATACCGGCTAAGCCAAAATACAACCCTAAGGTATCAAATTCGTTAATTAACTGACTGACCATCAACGTATAAACCTTTAAATTAAACGGCGCGTACTATATCACACAAATTTGTAATAATTTAGTGCGCACGATCAAAAACAGCGAATTTAATCAGCTCTATTAATGAGCTAAAAAATCGCTGATTGCTTTATTAACAGCAAGTGGTTTTTGGGCATGTAGCCAGTGACCAGCACCATGAATAATTTTTGCTTTTGCATTAGGGAACAACGCCATAATAGCAGGGCGGTGCTCTGCTAAAATGTAGTCAGAATCATTACCTTTAATGAACAAAGTATCACATAAACAAGAATCATTTTCACTAACTTGCGCTAAAATATTTTCATATTGCTGGTATAAAACAGCTAAATTAAAGCGCCATTGATAGTGACCTTCATCATTTTTAGCAAAGCTTTTTAATAAAAATTGACGTACGCCCATTTCCTCAATGTGCTTGGCAAGTATTTCATCAGCCGATTTTCTATCTTTGATATTAGACTGTGCAACTTCGTTTAGGCCTGCAAAAATGGCACTGTGGCGAGGGTTATTAGCAACAGGAGAAATATCTAACACGACAAGCTTATCGATAAGTGAAGGGTGATTAAGTGCTAATTGCATGGCCACTTTGCCACCCATTGAATGACCTATGATGTGCGCTTTACTAATAGTTAGATGTTCAAGTAACTCACTGACATCTTTAGCCATAGCATGATAATTCATGGTATCGCTATGGAATGATTTACCGTGGTTACGTAAATCGATATTCGTTACACGATAATTTTCAGCTAATGCTTTTGCGATTACATTGAGGTTTTCAAGTGAGCCAAACAAACCGTGGATCAATACAACGTCTGAACCTTGACCCATTTGTTGGTAGTTTAATAGCATTTTCAACTCCTAATTTTAATGGCAGTATTTTGCCTAGTGAAATTACAAAATGCAAAACATAGAGAATTGCTGCGAGCTTAGGTATAATCATTGAGAACTTTTAAAATGTGACCCGTAAAGACAGGAATAACATGAAAAAAATCGACATAGACGACGAGTTATATCAATACATTGCAAGCAACACGCAAAGTATTGGTGAAAGTGCATCAACCATTTTGCGTCGTTTATTAAACCTCTCTGATGGCACCAATGCCCCAGTTGAAACAACTACTAAAACTGAACAAGAAACCCCAGTTGTTGAAGTACAAGAACAAGCAGAACAAGAATCAAGCCCTGAACCAAGCAACGAAAATGTTGAAGAGGCTGCAGAAACTGTCACAGCATCGACACAAGTGAAAGGTAATGTGTTTAATGTATTAAACAAAGAAGAGCTGGCAATGCAAAAAGGTGTTGTTGGTCGATTCTTATTTATACTTGCTGCTTTATATAGAACGCATAAAAAAGATTTTGCTAACGTGCTTGAAATTAAAGGCCGTGATCGAGTTTATTTTGCCACAAGCAAAGAAGCACTTCTGGAAAGCGGTAGCAGCATGAATCCAAAAAATATCACTGATACTGAGTATTGGGTGATGACAAATTCAAATACAACCAGAAAAAAAATGATGCTTCACGAAGTAGCACTGTGCTTAGGTTACAGCGCAGATGAAGCAGAAAAAATTCGTGATTACTTATAATCCATAAGGAAATAATATGGCGATTCATCCAGATGCAGGTAAACCTGCACCGCAATCAAGCTTAGTGAATGTACCAAAACTGATCTCGGCTTATTACTTAAATGAACCAGACCTAGAACAAAACCCAGAGCATTGTGTTGCTTTTGGTACATCTGGCCATCGTGGTTGTTCGTTCGATGTAAAATTTAATGAATCGCATATTTTAGCGATCACTCAAGCAATTTGTGATTACCGTAAAGAAAACAATATTTTTGGCCCACTTTTCTTAGGTAAAGATACACATGCATTGAGTGAAGCGGCTTTTAACTCTGCTATTGAAGTACTTGTTGCAAACGAAGTGCAAGTCATTGCACAAGAAAATGACGATTACACGCCAACGCCGGTAATCAGTCATGCTGTTGTTTGCCATAACAAAGAAAATCCAAATGAACTTGCTGATGGTATTGTGGTAACACCTTCACATAACCCGCCAGAAGATGGTGGTTTTAAATATAACCCGCCAAATGGTGGCCCAGCAGATACTGATGTTACTAAGTGGATTGAAGACAGAGCAAATCAATTACTTTTAGAAGACTTAGTTGAAGTAGAGTTATTTCCATATGCTAAAGCATCACGTTCTGGTTTTATTAAGTACCAAGACTTAATTACCCCTTATGTTGATGACTTAGTTAATATCGTTAATCTAAAAGCAATTAGCGATGCGAAAATCAAAATTGGTGTGGATCCACTTGGTGGCTCTGGTATCAACTTTTGGCCAGTCATTGCAGAAAAATATAATTTAGACTTAACGGTCGTAAATGAATCTGTTGACCCAACATTTTCGTTCATGCCTTTAGATAAAGACGGCAAAATCCGTATGGATTGTTCATCTCCTTATGCAATGACAAACCTTATTGCATTGAAAGATGACTATGATATCGGTATAGGTAACGACCCTGATTATGACCGCCATGGTATTGTTACGCCTGACGGCTTAATGAATCCAAATCACTTTTTAGCAGTTGCAATTGACTACTTGTTAAATAACCGCGAATGGTCAAAAGAGGTCGAAATTGGTAAAACGCTGGTATCAAGCGGCATGATTGATAAAGTAGTTGCACGGAATAACCGCGAAGTAAAAGAAGTACCGGTAGGCTTTAAATGGTTTGTTGAAGGCTTAAGCAAAGGTACCCTTGCTTTTGGTGGTGAAGAAAGTGCAGGGGCGTCATTCTTACGCTTTGATGGTACAGTTTGGAACACTGATAAAGATGGTTTCATCTTAGGTCTACTTGCTGCAGAGATTTTAGCTGTAACAGGTAAAACACCATCACAGCTTTATAAAGAACTTGAGCAAGAGTTCGGTGCGCCTATTTATAAACGTATTGATGCGCCAGCTAATGCAGAACAAAAATCACGTTTAAAAGCGTTATCAGCGGATGATGTAACTGCAAGTACCTTAGCGGGTGATGCCATTACGCAAAAACTAACCCATGCTCCTGGTAATAACGCTGCTATCGGCGGTTTAAAAGTTGTTACTGAAAACGGTTGGTTTGCTGCACGCCCATCTGGCACTGAAGACATCTATAAAATTTACCTTGAATCATTCAAAGGTGAAGAACATTTAGCATTATTAGAAAAAGAAGCGAAAAAGCTGGTTGATTCAGTAATTAGCTAATTCCTCTTTTACCTATTAAAACGGCTGAGTTTCTCAGCCGTTTTTGTATTCTACTCTCACGCATTTTTAGGATAGAACAATGAGCTATTCAACTCCTTCATATCTCGAACAATTAAAAAGTACTGGCGACTTTTTAACCCTGACTCGTAACAATGAATTTTCACTCGAACCTTGTGCATTTACCCTTGAAAACGGTACTGATGTCACTGTTCACGACACGGGTATCATTGAGTTTCAACCTGCGCAGCAGACAAACAAAGATATTGTACTTTCAAGTGCGGTACATGGTAACGAAACTGCGCCAATTGAAATCTGCGATCAATTAATCAAGTCAATCGTTACAGAACAACTTACCTTGCAGCAGCGTGTACTGTTTATTTATGGTAATCCTAAATCTATTAATATCGGTAAGCGTTTTGTAGATGAAAACTTAAACCGTTTGTTTAATGGTCATCATACTGTAGAAGGCATTGCTTCAAACCCTGAGCGAGTTCGTGCAAAGCTACTTGAAGACGTGGTTACTGATTTCTTTGCTAGAGGCAACCAGGACAGTGAGCGTTTTCATTATGATCTTCACACAGCAATTCGTGGCTCTAAAAATGAAAAGTTTGCAGTCTATCCTTTCTTACATGGTAAACCGTGGAAAAAATCACAACTGCAATTTTTACTTAGCTGTGGCGTAAACACGGTACTAATGATGAAATCAGCGGCAACTACCTTCAGTTACTACTCGTCGTTTGTACATGGAGCTGACTCATTTACGGTAGAACTTGGCCAAGTAAAACCATTTGGCGAAAACGACATGTCGCGATTTGAGAAAACCAAACAAAGCTTAATTGCATTAATTAGTCAAAAATATGTTGAATATAAAGAATTCAATGCAGAAGATTTCGAGTTGTTTTCTGTATATAGAACAATAAACCGTACTTGCGAAGACTTTAGTTTTCCATTTGCTGATGATGTGGAAAATTTCACCGGTTTCGCAAAGGGCGAATTAATGGCAACTGATGGTCAGACCAGATATGAAGCGGAAGTAGACGGTGAAGCTATTATCTTCCCAAACGCTGATGTAGCCTTAGGTCAGCGCGCTTTGCTTACCGTTATTCCAATGCAAGTTGATAGCAACTTTATTTAAAATCTCTGCATTAACACCCATCTAAATTTAGTTAACTATATGATTATAAAGAATTTATCTTGTTGTATAGTTAACTTTCCATGCGTTTTTAGCCATTTGTCATCTATTCGTCTATGATTAGTTGAATAACAACTTACGTTAACGTAAAGTGACGGCAGTTTAATTTAATTAGATTGAATATTGCGCAAACTTTATCCTTACAGCTCATGCTGATAAAAATATAATTAAGGGCAGTAGCGTAGGTTTCTGACAACGAAAGAAGGTAGGTTATGAGTAATCCAAATAACGTATCGCTAAGCATTAATCATGAACTGTCATTTATTGATGGTCACGCATTAACGATCCCTACATTAAGTATTCTTAATGAGGAAGGCGACATCTACGAAGGTGCAACCGCACCTGATATCGACAAAGCAACGGCAATCCGTCTATATGAAACAATGCGTTTTATTAGGGCACTTGATGAGCGTATGCAAGCAGCACAGCGTCAAGGCCGTGTTAGCTTTTATATGCAATGTCTAGGCGAAGAAGCGGCTGTAACAGCATCAGCTGCTGCGCTTGATCAAAACGATATGATCATGGCCCAATACCGTGAGCAAGCAGCTTTACGTTATCGTGGTTTTAGCCTTGACCAATTCATGAATCAAATGTTCTCAAATGAAAAAGATTTGGGTAAAGGTCGCCAAATGCCAATTCACTATGGCTCACGCGAACTTAACTACATGACTATTTCATCACCGCTTGGTACACAAATTCCACAAGCAACAGGTTATGCATATGGTCAAAAAGTTCGTCATATTGATGCCCAAACCGGTGAGTTAAACAGCACTATTGATAACATCACTATTTGTTACTTTGGTGAAGGCGCTGCGTCTGAAGGTGATTTCCATGCTGGTTTAAATATGGCCGCAGTTCATGAAGCACCGGTAATTTTCTTTGCTCGTAACAATGGTTATGCGATTTCTACACCTGCTGATGAGCAATTTAAAGGTGATGGTATTGCATCACGTGGTGTTGGCTATGGCATTAAAACAATTCGTGTTGATGGTGCTGATGCACTTGCTGTTTATGCAGCAACTAAAAAAGCCCGTGAAATTGCAACGACTAAAGGTGAACCTGTTTTAATTGAATCGATTGCCTATCGTCTTGGCGCTCACTCAACCAGTGACGACCCTAGTGGCTATCGTACAAAAGATGAAGAAGCAAAACATAAAGGCTGTCCAATCGAGCGTTTCCGTAAGTGGTTATTAAAACAAGGTTGGTTAGATGAAGCGCAAGACGCAAAAGACAAAGAAACAATTCGTGAAGAAATTTTAGCGGCTCTTAAACGCGCTGAAAAAGTAGCAAAACCATCATTAGAAGACCTTATTTCTGATGTGTATGATAAGCCAATCCCATCACTGCAAAAACAATATGAAGAACTAAAAGAGCACATTTTGCAGCATCCTGATGCTTATCCAACAACTGCAGGGAGATTAAAGTAATGGCTAAAATGAACATGCTTCATGCAATTAACTCTGCCCTTGATATCACCATGGCAGAGCATCCAAATGCATGTATTTTTGGTGAAGACGTTGGTTATTTTGGTGGTGTATTCCGCGCTACATCTGGCTTACAAGAAAAATATGGTAAGCATCGTGTGTTCAATACTCCGTTAACTGAGCAAGGTATTTTAGGTTTTGCTAATGGTTTAGCGGCGTTCGGTGCCCCTGCATTAGCTGAAATTCAATTTGCTGATTATATTTTCCCTGCATTTGACCAAATCGTGAATGAATCAGCTAAATTCCGTTACCGTAGTGGTAATGAATTTAATGTTGGCAATCTAACAATCCGTACACCATACGGTGGTGGTATTGCAGGTGGTTTATATCACTCACAATCACCAGAAGCTTATTTTGCTCACACACCGGGTTTAAAGTTAGTTGTGCCACGTAACCCATATCAAGCAAAAGGTTTGCTTCGTGCATCAATTAAAGATGATAACCCTGTTATTTTCTTTGAGCCGAAACGTTTATACCGTGCATCAACAGGTGAAGTGCCAGAAGAAGATTACAGCATCGAGCTTGGTAAAGCTGAAATCGTTCAAGAAGGCACTGATGTCACTGTACTTGCTTGGGGTGCTCAGATGGAAATCATCGAAGACGCCGCTAAAAAAGCTGCAGAGCAAGGTATTAGCTGTGAAGTGATCGACTTACGTACCATTTTACCATGGGATGTTGAGACCATTGCTAAATCAGTGACTAAAACAGGTCGTTTAGTGGTAAGCCACGAGGCACCAATCACGAATGGTTTTGGTGCAGAGATCGTTGCAACAATTCAACAAGAGTGTTTCTTACACCTTGAATCGCCAATTACTCGCGTGTGTGGTTTAGATACGCCATACCCATTAGCACTTGAAAAAGAATATGTACCGGATGCACTTAAAGTGCTTGCTGCGATCAAGCAATCAGTAGAGTTTTAGGAGTCAGTATGTCTAAAGATTTTATCTTGCCAGATATCGGCGAAGGCATCGTAGAGTGTGAAATTGTTGAATGGTTAGTTGCAGAAGGCGATTCTGTAAAAGAAGACCAGCCTATTTGTGATGTTATGACCGACAAGGCGCTTGTGCAAATTCCTGCTGTTCATGATGGTGTGATCAGTAAGCTCTATTATGCAAAAGGGGATATTGCGAAAGTACATGCACCATTATTTGCAATGGATGTTGATGGCGAAGCACCAACACAAAGTGAAGAAGTTCAAGCTCCTGCAGCAACTGAAGCATCATCTGAGGCTGGTGAGCACTTAGAAGATTTCATATTACCCGATATCGGTGAAGGGATCGTTGAGTGTGAAATCGTTGAGTGGTTAGTAAGTGAAGGCGATGAAATCGTTGAAGACCAAGCTGTTTGTGATGTAATGACAGACAAAGCATTGGTGCAAATTCCGGCTAAATACACAGGTAAAGTTGAAAAGCTTTATTATCAAAAAGGTGATATTGCTGCAGTTCACAGCCCATTATTCCAAATGAGCATTGCCGGCCAAAGTGCAGAGCCAGATGTAAGTTCTGCGGTAGTTAAAGCACAAACAAATGCAGCAACTAAACCTTCGCAGAAGCCTGCGACTTCGGCAAACTCTAGCAAACAACTTAATAAGAAAGCGGTTGCTTCACCTGCTGTTCGTCGTAAAGCCCGCGAACTTGATGTTGATTTAACGCAAGTGCCAGGCTCTGGTAAAAATGGCCGTATTTACAAACAAGATATCGAAGATTTCTTGAATGAAACACCAAGCCAAGCAGCATCACAACAAGCTGCGCAAAAAGCGGCAGAGCCTGTATCAACGGTGGTGTCTTCTGGTGGCAGTCGCGTAGAGCCTATTAAAGGCATTAAAGCGGCAATGGCTAAGCAAATGGTTGCTTCAGTTTCGACAATTCCTCACTTTACTTTCTGTGATGAAATTGACCTAACTAAACTGATTGCAATGCGCAGTGAGCTTAAAGAGCAGTATAAGCAGCAGGGCGTTAAGCTCACTATGATGCCGTTCTTTATCAAAGCACTGTCGTTAGCGATCAAGCAATTCCCAGTACTAAACTCGCAAGTAAATGATGATTGCAGTGAGCTAACTTACTTTGATGATCATAACATCGGTATGGCGGTTGATTCTAAGATTGGTTTACTGGTACCAAACATTAAATCATGTCAGTCAAAGAGTATCGTAGATGTTGCAAACGAAGTGACCCGCTTAACTGAAGCAGCACGTGATGGTCGTGTTTCACCGGATGATTTGAAAGGCGGCACTATTAGCATTTCAAACATCGGTGCGATTGGCGGCACAATTGCAAGCCCGATCATCAATAAACCTGAGGTAGCGATTGTTGCTTTAGGTAAACTGCAGCATTTACCTCGCTTTGATGCACAAGGCAATGTTGTTTCAGCTGCTATTATGCAAGTAAGCTGGTCTGGAGACCACCGAGTGATTGATGGCGGAACAATTGCCCGCTTCAATAACTTATGGAAGTCTTACTTAGAAGACCCTGCAAAAATGATGATGGCGATGAGCTAACATTAGTAGGCATTAAAAAACCAGCCTCGGCTGGTTTTTTTAATTGTAAATTTTGTATTTGCTATTTACCGTAAAAATACAACCCATAACCGAGTATCAGCGCTGGAATTGTTGAATACACCGTCGCGATTAAGGCCGCTTTTGGCGCTAATGCGATAGCTGGGAATAGGGCATCGCCGTCATTTGAAACTGCATTGGCTGCCATCGCACTAAATGGAATAATACCTTGAATATAGAGTGTCATCACAACGATTTGTGGCCCGCAGCCGGGTAATAAGCCAATAGCCACAGCCACCAGCGGTGCAAGATAAGCATACTCAGAAAACCACGCTGTTAAATCAACACCAACTAGGTTAACGAGGATTTCAAACAGCATAAAACTGGCAACAACCCAGGCCGTAACAAAGTGCGTGTCCATTAACACTTTCGTGAGTTTTGAAGGAGGTGTGCAAGGTGCTTCTTCACTGGTTACTTGCTTATAACTGCTGCCTTTAGAAGACAGTGCCCACACAACCACGGTGAATAGTGCCATGATTGAGCCAAATACAGTAATGCCCTCATTAATACCACTGCCAAATACACTTAAGTCGGTATTGGTGGCGATAACAAAAGCAACAATCAAGCTCGGTACTAAAGCAAATTTCCATACTGGTCGGCTAAACTTTAACGCTTTTGGTTGGCATTGTGGCTGCTCGTTGTATTCGCTAGCCTCATCAGGCTGAAATTTATCTGGGCTATGAAATGTATTAACTAATTGACCACTAATAACGCCTACAGCAACACCTATTAACATCATAAATAAGCCATCAAGCGGACGGGTTGCTAACAGTAAAAAGGCGGCATCACCCATGGTTGCGGTTAAGACAGCAACAACAGAGCCAAAGCTAGCCTGCTTTTTAGTAAATTGGGTTACCACAATAATGGCACCCCCACAGCCAGGTAAAGCACCTAAAATTGAGGCAAAACTCACCTCTAGAATGCCTGATTTAGCGCGTAGATAGCTCAGCTGTAACTGAGGAAGTTTATCAATAAGGTAGTAATAGATTAATAAGGTGGCTGCAACAAATACAGATACTTGAAAAAAAGCATCACTAAGCGCTTGTAGGGTGAATTCTCGGCTTGCAGGTACCGCTAAAGAAATTAGTAATAAAAGAGGTAAAAATAAGCGTTTATTGTCCGTAATGTAACACCTCGCTTTGTTAGGAATAAACCTTGTTTGTGTTAGTGAGAGCATACAGTGCAACCTTAAAATTAATCAGGTTACACTGTAGTACGATTTTAAATGAAAATCAATCTCATTTGTATCTATTTGCGTTGGAACTCAGAAGTGGCATTCCAGGTCGGCCATTCTTTTCGTTCTGAGATATCAAAACCTACTTGATAGAATAACTGAAGGTCCTGAACGGCACCTGATAAATCCCATTCATCACGGTAACGGTCGCAAGGCTGATGATAACAACCACGAAGCACTAGGCTCATACGCTTACGGTAATTTGCCGTTTCTTCATCAAGGGCTTCACTACCACCACCGGCATACATTGCTGGTACACCCATGTTTGCAAATGCAAAGTGATCAGAGCGGTAGTAACCACCTGAAGACGGTTTAGGGTCGCCAGATACTGTACGGCCTTGCGCTTTTGCAGCTGTTTCTAGTAGGCTATCCATTTCAGATTTGCCAATACCAACAACACTGATGTCTTTTACTTTACCTAATAGGTTTAAGCTATCCATATTGATGTTTGCAACCGTTTGTGATGCTGGGATCACTGGATTTGCAGCATAATATTTCGAGCCAAGTAAACCTTGTTCTTCAGCAGTAACGGCTAAGAAAGTCATTGAACGGCTAGGGTGCTCAGGTAGGGTCGCGAATGCTTCAGCAACTTCGATTAAGCCAGCAGTACCCGTTGCATTATCGTGGGCGCCATTATAGATTTGGTCGCCTTTGCGGGTTTTATCAGTACCAAGGTGATCCCAGTGAGCTGAATAAATGATGTGCTCATCAGGCTTTTCGCTACCCGGTAAGGTCGCGATAAAGTTATACGAAATTGATTTTTTAATTGTGTTATTTACTTCAACACTTGCAGTTAGGTCGCCCATATCAACATGGTAAGCGCCTTTTGCCGCATTCGCTTTCATGGTATCGAAATCTAAGCCTGCTTTTGTGAAAAGCTCTTTAGCAACATCTGTTGTTACCCAGCCTTCAACAGCAACGCGATCCATGTTGTTATTTTCTTTTTGGAAACCAAATTGCTCACCGCTCCAAGAGTTTTCAACAACTGACCATGGGTAAGAAGCCGGTGCTGTTTCGTGGATGATAATCGCACCTGCTGCACCTTGACGGCTTGCTTCTTCATATTTGTATGTCCAACGACCGTAATAGGTCATGGCATCGCCGGTGAATAAATCAGGGTTTTTCGTCGCAAAACCAGGATCGTTTACCAGCATAACAACGGTTTTGCCTTTAACATCTAGGCCTTCGTAGTCGTTCCAGTTGTACTCTGGTGCATTAACACCGTAACCAACGAATACTAATTCAGAATCTTTAATGCTTTGCTTAGCACTAATACGGCTACTACCCATTACCATATCTTTTTTGTATTGGTAATCTTTGCCGCCAATAGTAAGTACCATGTCTGAATCAGCTTCTAGTGAAACAAGCGGTACTTCTTGTAAGAAGCTATCACCGTTACCCGGCTCAAAACCCAATGCTTTAAATTGGTCGGTTAAATAGGCAAGCGTTAGCTCTTCACCTTTCGATGATGGTGCACGGCCACCGAACTCATCAGAGGCAAGCACTTTAATGTGTTCTGCTAGTTGCTCTGAGTTAATGCTTTGATAGGCTTTTTCGACATCACTTGATGTGATACTTGTTGAAGCACAGCCCGCAAGAATAGCACTTGCAAGGACTGTCATTGGAAAATAGCGTTTCATAATAGCTCTTTTTTTGTTTTATGGTGACGTTAGTATATGAGGTTCTATTAGTGAGAACCAGTTTTTACGGTAAACTACCCACAATACATCAATAAGTTAAAAAATAAGCAATGAAACGATTTACTGCTCCCGAGCAATGGTCAACGCAATACCTTACAACGGGTGCCTTTAGTGACCTAGCAACGCTATTTAATATTGATAAACTCTCAGATTGGCCATCTTGCCAGTGGTTTAATCAATATCTAAATGCGAAAACTACACAGGGCAAAGCCATAACCTTTGTTGAAGATGAAAAGTTTGCCGATGAAACCCGTTATTATGAGCAAATCATATTTGAAACAGGGCAAGTACCAACAAGACAACAAAATTGGCATGACCTTTTTGGTGGCTTTATTTGGTGTTTATTCCCAAAAACCAAAGCGCTGATTAATCATCAGCACATTGAAGAAATTAAACTGCATGGTCTAAAAGAGCGTAGTAAACACCGAAACGCACTGACCTTATTTGATGAATGCGGCGTGGTGCTGGCAATTACTGAACAAAGCTGGCAGCAGCAATTACGCGACCACCAATGGCAGCAAGCCTTTGTAGAACAGCGTGAACAGTGGGGTAAAAGCATTAGACCATTTATGTTTGGCCATGCTAACTACGAAATGCTCACACAGCCTTATATTGGTTTAACGGGTAAAGCATTATTTGTAATTGTTCCTGATGACATATTTTGTAAAGATTTAACCGAGCAATATGCGTATCTAGATCAGCGTCTTTATGAGATGATTAAGCATGATGATTGTTTGCGTGATAATAAAAATTTATCACCCTTACCCTTGTTAGGCGTACCGGGATGGTGGACTGACAATGAAAATCCAGAATTCTACAGTAACACTGATTACTTTAGACCGAAACGAAGGAAACGCACATGATTGAAGTGGCAGGGCTTAAAAAGAAGTTTAAGCTAACAAAAGATCATAAAAAAAATAAAACGGACAACATAGACCCCCGTGAAGATAAAGAGTTTTTTCATTCTGTAAGAGACGTCAGCTTTCAATGTAACAAAGGTGAAGTACTCGGTTTACTCGGCCCAAATGGTGCCGGTAAAACAACCACCCTTAGAATGATTTCAACAGCCTTAAAACCAGATGAAGGCAGCATTACCATTTCTGGTCACGATATCGTTAAAAAGCCATTAGTTGGCCGCAAGTCAATTGGATTTCTGTCAGGTAGTACTGGCTTGTATGGGCGTTTAACAGTTAAAGAAAACGTTGAATACTTTGCCCGTTTACATGGCATGAGTAAAAAAGCGGTCGCCGCTCGTTGTGATGAGCTATTCACCTTACTTGATATGCACAGCTTTATTGATAAACGCGCCGAAAACCTTTCAACAGGTATGAAGCAAAAAGCCAATATTGCCCGTGCTGTTGTTCATCATCCTGATGTGGTTATTCTTGATGAGCCGACAACTGGTTTAGATATTATGACTACGCAAACCGTCATTAACTTTATTCGCGGCCTTAAAGAGCAGGGCACACCAGTTATTTTCTCAACGCACCATTTAGATGAAGTTGCCTTACTGTGTGACCGTGTTGCAGTGATAAACCAAGGAATTAGTTGCTTTGATGGCACCTTAGATGAGTTTAAGCAAACAGGTCAAAGTGAAGAATTAAACCAAGCGTTTATGAATATTTTAACGGAGAGCCGTAATGTTTGAAGTATTTAAAAAGGAATTAAAAGAGCTATTACGTGACCGTAAAACATTGATTTTCGTTGTTGCACTACCGGTTGCTATCTTCCCACTGTTATTTGCTGTTATGGCCTTTATTAGTTCACAAGCGGCGTTAGAGGCAGAACAAGAGGTGCATACTTACGCCATTATCAATGGTAACTATGCGCAAGAGTTTACAGATAAGGTGTTTTACCATAAAAGCTTTGCTTTATATAAAGGTGATGAAACCTTTAATACAGTAGAAGATCTTACTAAAGCGGTTAAAGCGGGCACCATTGACATGGGTATCTATTTACCGTCAGACGCTAAGCAAACGTTAGATGATGCAAAGCAAAGTGAATGGCAAGTTGTGTATAACGACGCAAAAGCAATTAACTTCCTATTTGATCGTGTTAAAGAACTGGCAAAAGAATATGGCGATAAACTGCGCACGACAAAGCTATTAAGTTTTGGTGTTTCAGAGCAGCAGCAAGCCGCTATTATCGAGCCTATTAAAGTGGTGAAGGTCGACACTGCAGATAAACGTGAAAATCTGGGTGAGAAAATTGGTGGGTTTATTCCTTATCTACTTATTCCTCTGGTATTGATGGGCGCAACGTACCCGGCGATTGATTTAGGAGCTGGTGAAAAAGAGCGTGGTACGCTCGAAACCTTGTTACTTACACCAATCACCCGTACACAGCTGGTGTTAGGTAAGTTTGTAACCTTACTTGCTTCTTCTATTGCAACAACCACCATTACTGTACTCAGTATGGGTGTGTGGATATCAGTGGCCATTGCATTTGTAGATTTAGCCGTTGTTAAAAACGCATTTAGCTCTTTAACTGTATTAGATTTAGGGCTAATTTTTGTGCTGTTATTACCTATAGCTGCAATATTCTCATCATTAGCGTTAGCCATTTCTATCTATGCGCGAACCTTTAAAGAAGCACAAAACTACATGGCACCACTTAGCATGGGTGTAATTTTTCCAATTATGGTTGCCTTAATGCCTAATGTTGAGCTTACGAGCAAAACAGCATTTATTCCTGTGACAAATGTAGCTCTGGCAATCAAAGAAATCATTAAAGGTACAGTTGATTACACACTCGTGGGTTTAATTTTCTTAGCGACAGTCATTGTGGCAGGTGCATTACTTGCGTTTTGTGTTAAATGGTTCAATAAAGAAGATGTACTATTTAGATAGTAAATTACAATAAATTTAAGCCCCGAGTAGGGGCTTTTTACGTTTAGGTCTAGGCTGCATCTTGGTTTTTATCATAAGCAGTCTTTGGTGTAAGTTTGCTAATGTCTGCCGAGTGAATCACTTTTTTAGTTTCACTCCAGTGCAATAACTCTATACGCCCAGAGCTGTTCTCTACTAATGCAGTGCAGTTTTCAATCCAGTCGCCATCATTGCAATATAAAATTCCATCAACCACTTTAACAGCTGGGTGATGAATGTGCCCGCAAATGATGCCATCGACGGCTTGTTTTTTTGCTTCGTGGATGGCCGCTTTTTCAAATGCATCAATAGCTTCACGTGCTTTATGCACGCGTGCTTTGATCCAGGAGGCCAATGACCAATAATTACCGCCAAATAAACGCCGAATGCGATTAGTCCAGCGATTTAAAAATAGTAATAAATCGTATCCTGCATCGCCCGCAATACTGATTAATTTGTTGTAGCGCGTTGCTGAGTCAAAATCGTCACCATGTAACAGTAAAAACCGTTTTTTGGCTTTTGTGGTATGGATATATTGCTTGTGTACTTCGATACCGAATAATGAATCATTGGCATAATGGCGAAAGGTTTCGTCGTGGTTACCCGGTATATAGATAACTCGAGTGCCATCTTTTGCTTTTTGTTGAATAAGCGCAAGCACATCATAATGACTAGGATGCCAAAAAAACTGTCGTTTCATTGACCATAAATCAACAATATCGCCGACCAAATACAGAACATCGCATTCAATGGCATTTAAAAAATCTAGTAAATACTGCGCTTGGCAGTCTTTATAACCTAAGTGAACGTCGGAAATCCAAACGGCAGGATAGTGGGTTTTACTACTGCAAGTGGTGTTATTCATGGCATTTACTCATGGTGTAATAAAGTAAATGCTAGGCAGAATCAATGACAGTTAAAAGACGCTTTAGCGAAACATCTATGACAATTAATAAAACAAAAAAACCGCCGAAGCGGTTTTTTAAATTTTGTTGAGAAGACTTAATCAGCCTTTAACAAGTGCGGCAATTTCAGAAGCGGCACTATCTAAATCAAGCATTAGCTTTTCGCCAGTACGACGGTTTTTAAGCTCAACCTTGTTTTCATCAAGGTTACGCTCACCAATTACTAATGTGAAAGGCACACCTAGTAATTCCATATCGTTAAACATAACACCTGGGCGCTCTTTACGGTCATCAAACAACACATCTAAACCGGCATCTTTCAAGCCTTTGTAAAGGTTATCAGCAATATCAGGAATACGATGAGACTTGTGCATGTTCATTGGCACAATCGCTAAATCAAATGGTGCGATAGGTTGCGGCCATTTAATACCGTATTGGTCATTGTTTTGCTCAATAGCGGCAGCTACGATACGTGATACACCAATACCGTAACAACCCATTGTCATTACTTGGTTTTTACCTGTTTCACTTAATACGCCAGCTTTCATTGCTTCTGAGTATTTAGTACCAAGTTGGAAAATATGACCTACTTCAATGCCACGTTTGATTTGCAGTGAACCTTGACCACATGGGCTTGGGTCGCCTTCAACGATATTACGGATATCAGCCACTTCGTAGTTTTCTACATCGCGATCCCAGTTGATACCGCTGAAATGTTCACCATCTTTATTAGCACCTGCTACAAAGTCAGCCAAAACGTTAGCTGTGCGATCAACAATAATTGGCATTGATAGACCAACAGGGCCTAATGAACCTGGTTTTGCGCCAATAGCAGCAACGATGTCTTCTTCTTTCGCCATTTCTAGCGGTGAGTCTACAAGTGGATGCTTCTCAGCTTTTAACTCGTTTAATTCATGGTCGCCACGTAATACAAGAGCAACTAAACCACGTTGTTCGTTTTCATCTGGTGCGCCATACACGATTAATGTTTTCACGCCGCGATGAGGTTTAACACCATAGTGCTCTTTAAGCTCAGCAATTGATTTTGCATCAGGCGTTGGGAACGCTTTTAAATCTTTACTTGCTGCTGGGCGCATTTCAGTCGGTGCTAATGCTTCTGCTTTTTCGATATTTGCAGCGTAATCACTTGCATCACTAAATGCGATTGCATCTTCGCCTGATTCTGCAAGTACATGGAACTCATGTGACACGCTACCACCAATTGAACCTGTATCAGCGATAACAGGGCGGTAATCAAGACCAAGGCGCTCGAAGATGTTGCAGTATGCTTTGTGCATTACTTGGTATGTTTTCTCTAAACACTCATCACTTAAGTGAAAAGAGTACGCATCTTTCATGGTAAATTCACGGGCACGCATTACACCAAAACGAGGGCGAACTTCGTCACGAACTTTTGTTTGTACTTGGTAAAGAGTAAGCGGTAATTGCTTATAAGAGCTCACTTCTTTACGTACAAAATCTGTGATCACTTCTTCGTGTGTTGGGCCAAGTGCAAATGGGCGGTTGTGACGGTCATTAATACGCAGTAATTCAGGGCCGAATTGCTCCCAACGACCAGACTCTTCCCAAAGATCAGCTGGTTGGATAATAGGCATTAACATTTCGATAGCGCCTGCTTTATCCATTTCTTCACGTACGATGTTTTCTACTTTTTTAAGTACGCGTAGACCAGAGGGCAACCATGTATACAAACCCGACGCAACGCGGCGGATCATGCCTGCTCGTAGCATTAATTGATGAGAAACAATTTCTGCATCAGACGGAGTTTCTTTAAGTGTTGCGAGTATATATTGACTGGTACGCATCTCTATTCCAAGTAGTGTTAAAATTATTATCGTTTACTCAAGACGTTTGAGTAATAACAAGGCGCTAAGTTTACCAGTGGAAGCACTGACACTAAAGCGCTATATGCTAAAAACTAGCATTTTTCAATGCTGGTCACTGTATTATGATTGTCCTGAACATGCCACCTAATATTAAAATCATATAAGGTCATGCCGTAGCTTTGCTCTGAGTCACGTTGCTTTTTATAGGCAGGGCGAGGATCTTGCTTTAATACATTGCTTATAAACGCTTTTAATTCAGGTTGCTCAGTTTGCTTTGCAATAAAAGCAAGCGCTTCTTCACTAAACTCAACGCTCATATCGGTTTCTGGTCTGGTATCGGCAAAACCAGCGGTGGCATCGGTCATTGCGTCTGAGTAGGGCAAATATGGCTTAATGTCTAAAATAGGTGTGCCATCGAGTAAATCGATACCTGAAAGCAATAAGCTTAACTGACCATTTTTATATTCAATGCCTTCAAGTTTTACAGCACTCATGCCTATAGCATTTGGGCGAAAGGTTGCACGTGTTGCAAATACACCTTTACGTTCATTACCGCCTAGGCGAGGGGGTCTCACCATTGCTGAGTAACCTTTATCTGCGGTTTCATGAAATCTAAATAACAGCCAAATATGGCTAAATTCATCGAGGCCGCGTACAAACTCTTCACGATTAAAATCGCTGCTGAATACCAGCTTTGCTTTAGCCTCAGGAACCAAACGAGGTTGGCGAGGTATGGCAAACTTTTGTTTATAAGGAGATTGAATATGGCCGACGGCAGTTAATTGGTATTCGCTCATTGTGCATTGTCGTTAAGAAAATCTGCCGACATTTTACATGCATTACATGCAAACACAAAAAAGGCAGTCGAGACTGCCTTTTAAATATTTAGACTGTATAGTCCAAATTAAAACATGTATTGAAATGATACAGACGCAACGTCCATATCTGGGTCAATATCATCTTCTAATTTATAGCGCTCATACTCTAAACGTACTTGCATGTTTGTTGTGAAAGCATATTCTACACCTGCACCATAAAATACATCACCGCCATCAGAGTCAGCACTGATGCTGCCAAGCTCGCCTAGGTCTTGCTTAATTTCAGCATCCCACTCTAGCCAACCACCTTTGGCATAAACAGAAAAGCTATCTGTAATTGGGGCTGCTAAGCGTGCTGCTAGTGAAACACCGTCAATTTCAGCTTTAGAATCGATATCGCTTACTTCATCAAAATTTTGATAAGCAAGTTCAAGGCTTAAGTACTTGTTAAACTGAGTACCAATATAGCCTTTTAGCATTTGTGAATCGTCATCAAAGTCAGTGTCATTTTCACTGTCTTCAAACTCAAAAGAATATTGGCCGTAGCCGATACCGGTATAAATACGCGGAGAATCCATTTCGGTAATATCTGCATGTGCAGCATTATTAAAACCTAGTAGTGCTAAAGAAAGTGCAGAAAGTGAAATTGCTTTAATCATTTAATAGCTCCTTTATAAAATAAATAAACGAATGTTTCGCGTCATTCACAAGGAGTATTGCAATGGCAATGCCAAGCTGAAAATAAAGCCTAAAGTATTGTTTTTAGGCTTCATTAAGTGGTTTTTTAAACAGTTTGTTGAAACTGTAATCAGGCATTCAGTTTGGCAGTCGTAACAATTTCAGGGTGCTCTGTAGAAGTTACTAGGTGCAGTTTTTAAATCGGTTTAGTTTTATGCTTTTTGTAATAGGGTTTCTGTTTCTATCGCGATCTCTTTCATTTTAATCGCATAGTTTTCGATTTTCTTTTCTTCGTCTGTTACGGCTGTATATGAAGGTACTTCAATTGGGTAGCCTGCTTCATCCATTGCAATAAAACTTATAACACAATGATTGGTTTCAACTAGATTTTGTGTTTTAGGGTCGCCACAGCGTACTTGAATAAAAATTTGCATACTGGTTTTACCCGTGTGGGCGATACTGGCTTTCACTTCGACTATTTGGCCAACCAAAATAGGGCGCTGAAACTTTACACCCGCAACAGACACAGTTACGCAGTAATGACCGCTCCAACCTGCAGCACAGGCGTAACCAGCTTGGTCAATCCACTTCATTACCACACCACCATGAACTTTACCGCCAAAATTGACATCGGTAGGCTCAGCTAAAAAACGAAAGGTTACACTTGAAGACGGCATACTTTACTCACTTTTATAAAACACGACACTTTCAGCATAGCCTAAAAAAGGGGCTGAAGCCCCTGCAATTTAGGATAAATTTTAATTAAATGAGTAACGTGCGTTACATATTAGGGTAGTTTGGCCCGCCTGCTCCCTCAGGTGTTACCCAAATAATGTTTTGACTTGGGTCTTTTATGTCGCAGGTTTTACAGTGCACACAGTTTTGTGAGTTGATCACAAACTCTTTCTCATCTTCAACTTCTTGTACTTCGTAAACCCCCGCAGGGCAATATCGTTGTGCTGGCTCATCGAATTGCGGTAAATTGACCTTAATTGGAATCGAGTTATCTTTAAGCTTTAAATGGCATGGCTGCGATTCTTCATGATTGGTATTTGATAAAAACACCGATGAAAGTTTATCGAAGCTAAGTTTGCCATCTGCTTTTGGGTAGTCGATTTTTTCAGCCTGATCAGCTGCAACCAACGTTGCATGATCTGGCATGTTATCTTCAAAGTTAAACGGTAAGCTACCACCAAATAGATTTTGATCGAGGGTGTTATAAGCACCACCTAAGAACTTACCGAGTTTGTGCATAACAGGGCCAAAGTTACGTGATTGATAAAGCTCTTTGTATGCCCAGCTTTGTTCAAAAGCTGATTTATATTCAGCTAAATCGGCATTTTCTTTACCGTCGCTAAGAGCTGCTACTATCACATCAGCGGCAACCATGCCTGATTTCATCGCTGTATGATTACCTTTGATCTTGGCAAAGTTCAATGTGCCCGCATCACAACCTACAAGTAAACCACCCGGGAAGTGCATTTTCGGTAAAGAACGCAGGCCACCTTTGGCAATAGCTCTTGCGCCATAGGCTATGCGTTCACCGCCTTCTAAAACATCTTTAAAAACAGGGTGATGCTTCATGCGTTGGAATTCATCAAACGGGCTTAAATGTGGGTTTGAATAGTTAAGGTCAACAATTAAGCCAACCACAACTTGGTTGTTATCGCTGTGATACATAAATGCACCACCACTGGTATCACCAGTTAACGGCCAGCCTGTACCATGTACTACAGTGCCTTCTTTGTGTTTACTCGGGTCGATTTGCCAAATTTCTTTGAAACCTAAACCGTAATGCTGTGGTGATGCATCTTTATCAAGAGCAAAGTGTTTGATTAGCTCTTTACCTAAATGACCGCGGCAGCCTTCAGCAAATACGGTGTATTTTGCTCTAAGCTCCATACCAGGCATGTAACCATCTTTTTCGTTGCCGTCTTTATCAAGGCCCATATCGCCAGTGATAATGCCTTTCACTGTTTCGTCTTCAATAATCAAAGAATGAGCACTAAAGCCAGGGAATATTTCTACTCCTAAGTTTTCCGCTTGCTCTGCTAAAAAGCGACATACATTACCCATAGAGACAATGTAATTGCCTTCGTTATGGAATGTTTTAGGGCTAGCAAAGTGGGGGATGCTGGTGGCTTTTTCACTGTTATTGAACCAATAAATATCATCTTGCGTTACTTTAGTGGTAACTGGTGCGCCTAATGACTGCCAATCAGGTAATAATTCATCCAGCGCTTTGGTTTCGAAAACCGCACCCGATAAAATGTGTGCGCCCACCTCAGAGCCTTTTTCTACCACACAGATCATTAATTCTTGTTGTTTTTCTTGTGCTTGTTGAGCCAATCTAATCGCAGTTGATAAACCTGCTGGGCCTGCGCCTACGATGACTACATCAAATTCCATGGTTTCGCGTTCGACCATATAAACCTCTTCTCGGTGACGGACCTGCTGTAAAGAACCTTATTTCATACTTGCAAATGAAACGTTACAGGCTGTGAATACTTTAAGGTTATTTTAGGTTGACGTTTACGTCAACAGGAAGTAGTCTGAATTCATAAAATAAATAAGTTGACGCCAAGGTCAACTTTGAGAACACACAATTGATGGAGTCACGATGAAAGTCCTCGTTCCAATTAAAAGAGTAATTGACTACAACGTCAAAGCACGCGTTAAAGCCGATAAAACGGATGTTGATCTAGCTAATGTAAAAATGGCGATGAACCCGTTTTGTGAAATTGCAATTGAAGAAGCTATTCGTTTAAAAGAAGCAGGGACGGCCACTGAGGTTGTTGCTGTGACTATTGGTAATAAATCATCTCAAGAGCAATTACGTACGGCATTAGCACTCGGTGCTGATAAAGCCATTCATATTGAAACAGAAGAAAAGCTTGAGTCTTTACATGTTGCTAAATTACTGAGCAAGATTGTAGAGCAAGAATCACCTGAGCTGGTTATTTTAGGTAAGCAATCGATTGACTCTGACAACAATCAAACCGGTCAAATGCTTGCAGCTTTAACGGGTCGTGGCCAAGGTACTTTTGCATCTAAAGTCGATGTTCAAGCGGGTACCGTTAATGTAACGCGTGAAGTAGACGGTGGCTTACAAACAGTTGCTCTTAAACTACCTGCTATCGTAACCACAGACTTACGTCTAAATGAACCGCGCTATGCTTCATTGCCAAACATTATGAAGGCAAAACGCAAGCCTCTTGATGTAATTGCTGCTGACAGCCTAGGTGTAGACCTTGCGCCTCGCGTACAGCTGGTAGAAGTAAATGAGCCAGAAAAACGCAGTGGCGGCATCATTGTAGAAGATGTATCAACATTGGTAGAAAAGTTAAAAACAGAAGCGAAGGTGATCTAAATGAAAACATTAGTGATAGCCGAACACGATAAAGGTGTTCTAAAGCCTGAAACCAATAAAACGATTACTGCTGCTGTTAAACTAGGCTTTGATGTAGATTTACTACTTGCCGGCGAAAACTTATCAGCAATGAGTGAACAAGCAGCATCAATTGCAGGTGTTAGTAACGTACTTATTGCCGATGATGCAGCTTATGCTAATCAACTTGCAGAAAACCTAGCTGATCTAGTTTTATCTTTAGCTGATAACTATTCACACATTGTCGCAAGCGCAACAACAACGGGTAAAAACTTTATGCCACGTGTTGCTGCACTTTTAGATGTTGCGCAAATCTCTGAAATCATCGATGTGATTGATGCAGATACCTTTAAGCGTCCTATTTATGCAGGTAATGCAATTGCGACAGTTAAATCATTAGATAGCAAAAAGGTTATTACTGTTCGTGCAAGTAGCTTTGATATTGCACAAGAGCAAGCGCCAGTAGCTGTAACGAGTGTTACTGGTAAAGGTTCTGTTGGTCTGAGTGAGTTTGTATCAGAAGAACAAACTGAATCAGAACGCCCTGAGCTTACTGCAGCACCTGTAGTTATTTCAGGTGGTCGTGGTATGCAAAATGGTGAAAACTTTGCGTTATTAAATGGTATTGCCGATAAACTAGGTGCAGCGATTGGTGCTTCACGTGCTGCTGTTGATGCGGGCTTTGTACCAAACGATATGCAAGTCGGTCAAACAGGTAAAATTGTTGCGCCAGATTTATATATTGCTGTGGGTATTAGTGGTGCGATTCAACACTTAGCGGGTATGAAAGACTCAAAGGTGATTGTTGCCATCAACAAAGACCCTGATGCGCCAATTTTCCAAGTTGCTGACTATGGTTTAGTTGCTGATTTATTTGATGTGTTACCAGAGCTTGAAAGCGCTCTGTAATTCATAACGATTCTGGTTGTTAAAAGCTGTTCACCTTTTTAGGTGCGCAGCTTTTTTTATATTTACGAAGCTATTTTACTGGAAGGTAGCCAATATCGAGCATTTTTTGTTGTATCTTTTTTGACTTTATAAATACAGCTAATTTGTCACCTATTTTCTTTGAACGCGGTGATTGTGTATTAACTATCAATACCAATGGGCGAACAAAAGCGTATTCTCCACTTTGAATTGTTTCGATAGACGGGCTAACGCCATCAATTGCTAATAAACTCACTTTATTTATTCTTCTATCGTTTTCAAGCTTTGTTATTGCTCCATATGAATCATAAGCAATAGCATTTTGTATTCGTTGCACAATTCCCAGCGCTTGATTAAATTGATCGTATAATTCAACTTTTTGTTCAGAAAATAGGCCTCTATTTCCAGCATTTTTTAGGCGAATAAAATTACTGTCTGGTTCTTTGATGTAATCAAGCTGTAAATACTCTAAAAACACATCAAAACTGCCGTGCGTTGTGCCTTTGCTGAAAAGCAAAATCTCATCATTTTTACTACTAAGTTTCGGAGTATGCGGAGAAACATCTGACCACTTAGTGAGCTTACCCTGATATATAGCACTGAGTGTACTAGTTGATAACTCATCGATATTGAGGTTTTTATTTACAAAAAAAGTGATCGCATCTTGTGCTAAAACAATTTGCCGTAAAAAGGGCCATCTTTGTTGTTCATCTTTGGTGAGGTATCGGGAGCTTGTGCCAATATCGATGACATTATCTGCAATTGCGATAATTCCTTTATCGCTACCCATAGGTCTTATTTGTATGCTATTACCAAATTCTTGACTTAATTCGCTCTTAAGATCTATTAATAATGCAGAAACAGAAGTTGAACCAGCAATAAAAATAGGCTTTGCGTTTAAGTCTTCTTCTAGTGCCGTGACTTTGCATGCGATTAATGATGAGGTTACTAGTAAAATGGCCTGAATAGCGCGAAAGTGCATAATAAAATGAGCTCTTAATTATTAGACTACTTTCAATATAGGCTATTTATATATGTTTGCTAAATCTCTACCAGATTTTTTATATATTATAGTGTGTTAGCATTAAAAAAGCCGCTCGAAAGCGGCTTTTAAATTGTATAGCGTTGCTTATTAGTAAGTCGCGCTACCTTTTGTACGTGGGAAAGCGATAACGTCACGTACGTTACCCATACCGGTTACATATGCAACTAGACGCTCAAAACCTAGACCAAAACCTGAGTGCGGTACAGTGCCGTATTTACGTAGGTCGCGGTACCAGCTGTAATCTTCTTTGTTTAAGCCCATTTCTTCTAGACGCTTATCTAATACATCTAGACGCTCTTCACGTTGAGAACCACCGATGATTTCACCAATACCTGGTGCAACTACGTCCATTGCAGCGACTGTTTTACCGTCTTCGTTTTGACGCATGTAGAAGGCTTTAATATCACGCGGGTAGTTTTTAATAACTACTGGCGCATTAAAGTGCTCTTCAGCAAGGTAACGTTCGTGCTCAGATTGTAAATCTACACCCCATTCAACAGGGTATTCGAATTTCTTGCCACACGCTTTTAAGATTTCGATAGCATCTGTGTAATCAACTTGTGCGAAATCTTTAGTTACGAACTCTTCTAAGCGTGAGATAGCTGTTTTCTCAACACGTTGTGCAAAGAATTCCATATCGTCACGACGCTCAGTTAATACTGCATTGAAAACATATTTCAGCATGTCTTCAGCAAGTTTTGCGATATCTTCTAAATCTGCGAATGCAACTTCAGGTTCAACCATCCAAAACTCTGCTAAGTGACGAGATGTGTTTGAGTTTTCAGCACGGAAAGTCGGGCCAAAAGTATAGATTTTTGACATTGCAGATGCGTATGTCTCACCATTTAACTGACCAGATACTGTTAAGAATGCTTCTTTACCGAAGAAATCTTCACTGTAATCGATGTCGCCTTTATCTGTGCGTGGCAAGTTTTGCATATCTAAAGTAGATACACGGAACATTTCACCGGCGCCTTCACAGTCACTAGCAGTGATGATAGGTGTGCTGATCCAGTAGTAGCCTTGCTCGTGATAAAAACGGTGAATCGCTTGTGCTAAACAGTTACGTACACGGGTTACCGCACCCATGATGTTAGTACGAGGGCGAAGGTGTGCGTGCTCACGTAAATATTCAATGCTGTGACGTTTAGCAGACATAGGGTAGGTGTCTGGGTTCTCAACCCAACCTAATACTTCTACAGAGTTAGCTTGAATTTCGAAAGACTGACCTTGACCTGCAGATGGCACAAGAACGCCGGTTACAGATACAGAACAACCTGCAGTTAAACGTGTTACTTCATCATAATTATTGAGTGAATTAGGTACCACCGCTTGAATAGGATCAAAACACGAACCGTCATGAACGGCTAAAAATGAAATTCCTGCTTTTGAATCGCGGCGTGTACGGATCCAGCCTTTTACTGTTACTTGGCTGTCTACCGCAACCTTGCCTTTTAATAGCTCTGAAATCGCTAAATGGCTCATCTTCACTCCAATGATATAAGTTGCCTAATATAATAATGCTGTGCATTGCACTTGAATCGACTATCTTACCCTCGTAAATCAAATAAAAAAACTATTGTGACGCACTCTTTAGTAGTTTTTCTTCAATTGAGTAAAATAGCAGCAATATTTAGCGTAAAATTTGCGTTTATTTAAATTCTCGCTGCGCTAATTGGTTATTTTGTGGCATCATTAACAATTACTGTCCTTTAGTCTTTAATTAAATTGTATAACAGGTGCTATGAAACAAGTTTTTATTCTTCGCGGCTTACCAGGCTCAGGTAAATCATATTATGCACAAAGCCTAGCTGATGAGTTGGTAGCTGGTAACGAAAGTGATTATGTCGTGTGCGCAACAGATGATTATTTTTACAATAGCGAAGGTGAGTATCAATTTGATAAGTACAAATTACCTGAGTATCACAATTTAAATCTTGCACGCTTTATTAATGCCTTAGCAGAAGAAATTCCGTTAGTAATTGTTGATAACACTAATATTAAAAAATGGGAATTTATCGCCTACGCACAAGCGGCTACTGCACTGGGTTATCAAGTAAAAGAAGTGATCGTTGGTGAAATTAAAGATAAATCATTACAGCATCTTTACGCTAAGCGCTGCGAACATAAAGTACCGCTTCGAATGATAAGTAAAATGGCTTATATGTTTGAATGGTAAAGTTTAAAGAAAAGGAAGCATCAGCTTCCTTTTTAGCAATACGCCTGCTGTTCTATGGCTGCATAAATAGCATTGCATAACTTAGTTAAGCTTTGTTCGTCGCTTATGTAAGGCGGCATCAAGTAAATTAAATTACCAAACGGGCGTATCCACACACCTTGCTCGATAAAAAAGCGTTGAATCTTTGCTACATCTACACTTCTATTAAGCTCTACAACACCAATTGCCCCCAATGTTCGCACATCAACGACCGCATCGAGCTGCTTACACTTAGCAAGCTGCGCTGTCAGTACATCATTTATGTGTTCAATATGCTCTTGCCAAGGTTGCTCTAGCAGTAAATCAATACTTGCACAGGCTGTAGCACAGGCAAGCGGGTTACCCATAAAAGTTGGGCCATGCATTAATACGCCGGCTTCACCTTCACTAATGCCAATAGCGACTTTGCTGGTGGTTAATGTTGCTGATAGGGTCATCATGCCGCCCGTTAATGCTTTGCCAATACATAAAATATCAGGCTCTATGTTGGCGTGCTCAACAGCAAACAAGGTGCCGGTGCGGCCAAAGCCTGTGGCGATTTCATCACAAATAAGTAAAACATCATACTTATCACACAGAATGCGTAGGTGCTTTAAGTAATCAGGGTGGTAAAAATTCATGCCCCCAGCATTTTGAACTATGGGTTCAATGATAAATGCCGCAACATCTTGGTGGTGAGATGCAAAGTAGCTTTCAAGCGTATCAGCTTCAGCAGGGCTAAACTCGCCATTAAATTTAGCACTCGGCGCAGGTACAAAAACATGTTCAGGTAAAAATCCTGAGTACATACTGTGCATTGAATTAACCGGATCGCAAACGCTCATCGCTGCAAAGGTATCGCCATGGTAGCCCTTAAGCGGGGTCATTAGTTTTTGTTTGCCAGTATAACCTTGGCTAAGCCAGTACTGCAAGGCCATTTTTATGGCAACTTCAACACTCACAGAACCACTGTCGGCTAAGAACACCTTATCGAGTGACTCAGGTGTGATACTGACTAGCTTTTTACATAGCTCAACAGCAGGCTCATGAGTTAAACCACCAAACATGACATGACTCATTTTGCTAACTTGCTGGGTGATTGCTTCATTTAAAACAGGATGGCAGTAACCATGGATGGCACTCCACCAAGAGGCCATACCATCTATTAGGCTTTCGCCAGTTTCTAAGAAAATACGATTTGCATTGGCATGACTGACTGGGTAAACGGGAAGGGGCTGAGTCATAGAAGTATAAGGGTGCCAAATATGCTCACGATCAAAATCTAAATCTATTGGTTGTTTATTAATCATATGTAAACTTTATATCACTTCGATTCGTTGACAATGTTACGTCAAGTCGTAGACTAAGCCAATCTAACCGTCCCAATAATTTAAAAAAAGAGACTATTATGGAGCACGCAGTTGTCCGTCACGATTGGACTCACCAAGAAGTAAAAGCATTATTTGAAATGCCGTTTAATGATTTGTTATTTAAAGCGGCCAGCGTACATCGTGAAAACTTCAATCCAAATGAAGTACAAATTTCTACTTTATTATCGATTAAAACCGGTGCTTGCCCAGAAGATTGCAAATATTGTCCTCAGTCAGGTCATTATAAAACAGACTTAGACCGTGAACGCCTTATGGAAGTAGAAAAAGTGGTTGAGCAAGCGCGTGTTGCCAAAGAAAAAGGCGCTACCCGTTTTTGTATGGGCGCTGCGTGGTCTGATCCGAAAGAACGTGACATGCCTTATATTTCAAAAATGGTAAAAGAGGTTAAAGAGCTCGGCCTTGAAACCTGTATGACCCTTGGCATGCTAGATAACGAAAAAGCCCATGCATTAAAAGACGCGGGTCTTGATTACTACAACCATAACCTAGATACATCACCTGAGTATTACCAACAGATCATTACAACACGAACTTACCAAGACCGTTTAAACACCATCGATAACGTGCGTGATGCGGGCATGAAAGTGTGCTCTGGTGGTATTGTTGGTATGGGCGAGCAGGCTGCTGACCGTTTTGGTTTATTAATGCAATTAGCTAATTTGCCGCAGCAGCCAGAGAGTGTGCCAATTAATATGTTGGTTAAGGTTAAAGGCACGCCACTTGAAGATGTCGAAGACTTAGACCATTTTGAGTTTATTCGTACCATTGCTGTTGCACGTATCATGATGCCGAAAAGTTATGTTCGGTTATCTGCTGGCCGTACGGCGATGAATGAACAAATGCAATCTATGTGTTTCTTTGCTGGTGCTAATTCAATTTTCTACGGTGATAAACTACTGACTACAGAAAACCCTGAAGCAGACGCAGACATGATGCTAATTAAAAAATTAGGCATGAACCCAGAAACTCGTGAAGATTATTCTGATGAAGCGGTTGCAGCATCACTTTCATCAAAAGTTGCTGATAAAGCAACATCAGAACTATTTTACGAAGCGTAGCAATTAAATGGCTTTTGATTTTATTGCCGAGCATCTTGTTGAGCGACAAGCAGATGCATTACTGAGAAAGCGCCAACTTGTTGAGCAATCAAGCGGGCGCTTTATTCAGGTTGCAGGCAAACAGTATTTAAATTTTGCCAGTAATGACTACCTTGGCTTTGCTGATGATTTTATTGAAATACATGCGCAGCATCTAGGTAGCCACAGTTCAGCATTAGTAAATGGTTATAATAAACCACAACAACAGCTTGAGCAGTGTTTATGCGAGTTATTAGGCTACGAAAGCGCCATGTTATTTAATAGCGGATTTAGTGCTAATAGCAGCGTATTAAAAGCGTTGTTTCAAGATAAAACCGTAGCGCAATCATCGGCAATATTTCAAGATAAGCTCAATCATGCCAGCCTAATTGATGGCGGCCTTCATTCTGCCGCTGCCATGGTGCGGTTTAATCATAACGACCTTAGGCACTTAGAATCTCGGTTACAAAAATCAAAAGCAAAGCATAAGCTTATAGTCAGCGAAGGGGTGTTTTCGATGGATGGCGATCAAGCCCCCATTGAAGCACTTTGTAAACTTGCTAAACAATACAATGCGTGGCTGATGATTGACGATGCCCACGGCTTTGGCATATTAGGTGAGCAAGGCTTAGGGAGTTGTGAGGCAATCAAGCCTGATTTACTGATCATCACCTTTGGCAAGGCATTGGCAAGTAGTGGCGCTTGCCTGCTTGCATCAAAGCAAATGATTGATTACATGTTGCAGTTTAATCGCGAATACATTTATTCAACGGCGATGTCACCACTGATGGCAAGTTGTACATTTGAGCGACTCGAAAAGTTACTAAAAGCAGATAAGAGACGCTCTCAGCTTACAGAGAATATTGCCTACTTTAGAGCACTTGCCAAAGAGCATAATTTAGCATTAATGGAATCATCAACGGCTATTCAGCCTTTAGTATTGGGCGATGCAGAACACACGCTAGCGGTTGCTAATAAGCTGAAAGAGAAAGGCGTGTGGTTAACTGCTATTCGACCGCCCACGGTGCCATTTAATACGGCACGACTTAGAGTAACAATAAGTAGCGCTCATCAAGCTGACGATATAAAACAGCTTGTTGATTCGCTAGTGGAGTGTTTATGAGTGTTCAACTGCAAGCGCCTTTAAGCTTTCAACACAGTAATAAGCAAACAACACAAACTAAGTTCTCTAAAGCTGCTGCAAATTACGCGAGCCATGCTAATGTACAAAAACAAGCAGCTGCGCACTTATTTAAAATGATGGCAAGTAAACATCAGCAGGGTACTTGCCTTGATTTAGGAGCTGGGCCTTTAGTTAATACGGCAATGCTTAAAACACATTTTGATACTGTATTGGCAATGGATTTAAGTCATTCCATGCTAAGCACAGAGCATAACCCGCGTTGTTTAAAAGTGTGTGCTGATATGGATAACCTACCATTACAGCAAAACTCTCTTGATTGTGTGTTTAGTAATTTTGCAATGCAATGGTCTGCTGATTTAGAGGCACTACTTAAAAGTCTTTTTTACTCCCTAAAAGCAGGCGGTAAGGTTTATTTAAGCTGCGTGGTAGATGGATCCCTTAAAGAGATCAAACAGGCTTTTGCTTGTTTAGATGATCAAAGCCATATTAATCAGTTTCATAGTGCTAGTCACATTATTGAGTATGCAAAATTAGCAGGGTTTAAGCTCAATTTTGCAGCCGATAGATGTTATATAGATGCCTATAACTCTCCCTTAGATGCTCTGCGCTCAATAAAAGCGATTGGTGCTACCTCATTGCAAACTAAGCAAAAACGCAAAGGGTTATTAACAAGACAGGCACTTAATAGTGTTTGTAGGGCATACCCTCTGGTTGATGGGCATGCTAGAGTGAGCTATCAAGTTGTCCTTTTAGAACTAGAAAAATAGAATTAACTCAAAAATGAAAGAATTTTTTATCACGGGTACAGACACCGATGCCGGAAAAACCCATGTCACCAGTTTATTATTAAACTTACTGGCGCAACATAAACAGCGTGCGGTTGGTTTTAAACCTATTGCAGCAGGTGCCGAAGAAGCATTTGGTCAGCTAGTCAATGATGATGCATTAACCTTAATGGAAAGCTCATCAATTGGGGTTAAATATAACATAGTTAACCCCTTTACCTATGAGCCACCCATTGCACCGCATATTGCAGCTGCCCAAGTAGGTGACAGACTGACATTTGACAAGCTCGATGCTGCTTATGCGAATATAAAAGCACTCAATACCGATTATATTCTTACAGAAGGTGCAGGCGGTTGGTGTTTACCTATCAACGAAATAGATTTGCTCAGTGATTGGGTTAAATCACAAAACCTTGATGTAGTTCTAGTCGTAGGCATGAAGCTTGGTTGCCTTAATCACGCACTATTGACAGCTGCTCACTTTAAAGCGCTCGGTGTAAATTGTGTGGGTTGGATTGCAAATCATGTAGACCCAAACATGCGTGAACAAGAGGCCAATTTAGAAACACTAAAATCAGCATTGCCTTTCCCACTCTTAGCGATTAGTCCGTATACAGACGGCACCCCTAAATTAAAAATTTACAAAACCTTACTTGAAATTTTATCTATCAACCCATAATAATTGAGTTGTTACTTTTGACATACTCTGTCACAATTGGTTGCAATTAGTTCCTTGCAACCAATTGCATAAGCCCTAAACTGAGTTGGTAGAACACCCAGATAATTTTATTAACTAACGATTTTTAACCATGTCGTTAGTTAATACAATTGGTATGTTTATTCTGAGGTTTTTATGAAGCGTGTATTTTTGTTTCTACTGACTAACTTAGCGGTAATGCTAGTGTTAGGTATTGTGTTGTCTATTGTGATGAGCGTACTGGGTATTAGCCATCGCAGTCTAGGCGGCATTTTAGTTATTTCAACGGTATTTGGTTTTGGTGGCTCGTTTATTTCGTTATTTATGTCAAAATGGATGGCAAAAAAATCAACCGGTGCACATGTTATTGAACAACCTCGTTCTGAAACAGAACAATGGTTAGTTTCGACGGTAGCAGCGCAAGCCAAAAAAGCAGGTATCGCGATGCCAGAAGTGGCTATTTATGATAGCCCTGAAATGAACGCATTTGCGACCGGCCCAAGTAAGAACAACTCGCTGGTGGCTGTGAGTACAGGTTTATTACACAACATGAACCAAGATCAAGCTGAGGCGGTATTGGCTCATGAGGTGTCACACATTGCAAATGGTGACATGGTAACGCTGACACTTATCCAAGGTGTAGTGAATACCTTTGTTATCTTTATGGCGAAAGTATTGGCAGGTATTGTTGATAACTTCCTTACTAGTGATGAAGAAGAGGGCGGGAGTAGCTGGACATACTTCTTGTTCGATATGATTTTCCAAATGTTATTTGGTGTTCTAGCAAGTGTGATTGTTGCTTACTATAGCCGTAAACGCGAATTCTCTGCGGATGCCGGTGCAGCAAAACTAGTAGGTGCAGACAAAATGCGTAGCGCCCTTGAGCGTTTAAAACAAAACCACCCATCACAACTAGAAGGTTCAATGATGGCGTTTGGTATTGCAAGCGGTAAAGGTGTTGCTGAATTATTCTCATCACACCCACCACTTGATGAGCGTATTAACGCATTACGTTAATTTAAAAACGAAAAAGCCAGCTTGATGCTGGCTTTTTTTATTATTGGTTTTTCTCACGCTCGAGTTGTTGTGGCAATAATACCTCAACAATTTCACGGGCCGGTAAGGTATACCTTACGCCATCAAACATCACAGAAGTATGTTCATCAATACTGGTGATCCCTGTTAAGGTCCAGCCTTCACCGCGTTCTTTACAGTATACTGTGGTGGTAGGTTGAATTACTTTAAATTCTTCACTCATCGAACTTAATCTAATTGCTTGAAATTGCGTTTATAGTAAGACAATAATGCCAGCTCATAAAGCAAAAAGAAGAAATTAACGTGTCTAGCCACGATGACTTAGCCTTTGACTTACGCCCCATTCGTCATAAAGATTGCCAAGCGATATGGGATATTTTAAAAGATCCGCAAGTACAAACGTTTAATGATTACGGCGCTGATATAACGAAAGGTGACGTGTACGACTTTATTCAAGGCGACATAGAACGTTTTTATAATCAACAAGGCATTCGTTTAGTTATTGTTTTACGAAGTAGTGGGCAGGTTATTGGCAGCGTAGGCTTATTTAACATAATTGACGGGCAGGGCATGTTGGGGTTTGAGTTGTCGTCACAATACTTTGGCAAAGGAATAATGCAAAAGGTACTAGATATGCTATTTGAAAAACTGACGACCTTTGTACCTGCTCCGTTAAACAGTGTGTTAGCTTTAGTTAACCCTAATAATAGCGCAAGTATTAAACTTTTAACTAAATGTGGCTTTCAACAACATGACACTCACTGGGTAAAATACGTTAGCTAATTACTATAATAGTACAATCTTGTTCTGCTAGGGTTGCTACTATAAAATAGCGCCTCATTTTTAAAAAGGAGCGCTTGCAGCTATGGCAAAAGCAAAGCCAATTACCAGTATTGAAAGTTACGGCATTTACAGTCATTGGGATGCAAAAGAGAAAGACCTGCCTCAAATCACCGAGTTTACAACAGACGTTCCTGCACAGTTAGATATTGAATTTGGCTTTATAGTTAACATTAAAAAGGCCAAAGGACAAAAAATTAAATTTTGCGTTTACCACCCAGATATTCCGGATGAAGATGGCGAGATCATGCCACCGTTTGAGGGCGAACAGTACGTTAAAACAAACGATTGGCAGTTTTATTTAGGTGATACGATATGGGCACCTGTTGACAATAAAGTAGGTATTTGGCGCATGACTATTGAGTTAAATGGCCATATAATTGCTGATAAATCCTTTAACTTATTAAAGGAAGCCGAAGGCACTGCCACTGAATTTTGGAAGCATCGCGGTTATTAATCTTTAAACCTGAGAGGGACTATGTATCAAGGAAGTTGTTTATGCGGCGAAGTAAAAGTAACTATTGCTGGTGGTATAGACTCAATTATTCATTGTCATTGCTCCTTATGTCGAAAAAACTCAGGCACAGCCTACGCAACCAATGGCTTTATTCAACGAGATGGTTTTAACCTCACAGAAGGAAAGCAGCATCTAAGCGCGTTTGAATTTAAACCCGGTAGAATTCGTTATTTTTGTAGCTGTTGTGGCTCGCCTATCTATAGCGAGAATAAAGATGACCCAAGCCGCTTACGTATTCGCTTAGGTTTATTAGATAGCGATATAAACGAGCGCCCAATCAGTCATAACTTTGTAAGCTCTAAAGCAAATTGGGATACATTTGACGAAAAAATTCCATGTTATGATGGTTTTGAACCAAGTAGGGGGAAGTAACAGCCATGATAGCGAATACACCAAAACCGCCTTAGATGCAATAAAAGCCTGGAAACAAAACGTTGAGCACTTAAACGCCCAACAGCTCGGTAGAGACAAATGGTACAGCGCCTTTACAACGCGTATTGCTAAGGTAGAACGTGATTATTCATTGTAATAACCATCAACTACAAAAAGAACACATCATACTTTCTTGGGCTTTATTTCAATCTCAGCATAGCTTTGAATTTAGGTTTTAAATCTACAGGAGAGGTGTGTAGGAGGGGGTAATAATATACTCGTGTAATAAATGAGGGTAATCGCATTATTTGCTTATTCAAAAAATGCAAAATCTCTTTTCCTTTCTATAATTTAAATATCAATAGCTTGCAGACTTTCTTGTCATCTTTTGTGGTGCCTTATTAGCTACTTAAATATTTATCGATAATACAGGACTCAGTGTGGAATCTTCTTTGTTTATCAAATACGGTGGTTTTTCTCGAATATATACCGTGATCGAAAAGTTTTATGACAATATTTTAAAGTCAGAAACCCTTAATGCTCATTTTAAACATACCAACATGGAAAGGTTAATTCATCATCAAACAAGTTTTATCTCATCTTTAATGGGTGGACCTGATTACATCAGTGATGAACAGCTAGCACAAGCCCATAAAAATTTAGGTATTAATCTTAAAGATTGGCAAGAAATGATAAATATCTTGTCGCTTACATTTTCTGAACAAGGAATATCAGAAGACGACGCGAAGCAAGTCATAGCTAAGCTTGAAACAAAACGAGACTTTATCGTATGTCATTAGGGTCAGAACAAAACGACAAAAATTATTCTGTTTTAAATTATTTGCAGTTACCTGTCGTTGTTTTTTCGGCTAATGAACACAAGGAAGTATTTCAAAACAACTCATTTCAACTTGTTGCACAGCATTACCTAAATGCATCTAATAACCCAGTCAATAGACACTTAGCGCAATTAATTAGCTCAAAATTATTAAAAAACGATACAGATAAGATTGAAGTGGAAATTAATGATGCTTCATATCGTCATATTTTTAGATTTACTGCCAATGTAGTGGGTGAGCGCGTCATTGTTGAAGGTGAGGATATAACCGAACTTAAGAGAAACCAGTTTTTGTTTAACCGAACAAACACTCTCTTAGAAGACTACAGTAAGCAAATGTTTGAACTTGCTCATACTGACCAATTAACAAATGTGCCAAATAGGCGAGCCTTATTTGCAAAATTCAGTCAGTTACAATCAAATCATAAAGAATTTAGCTGTACTGTTTCAATTATCGATCTTGATCACTTTAAGCATTTTAATGATTCATTTGGCCATGATTTTGGCGACCAAGTATTAGTCACCTTTGCAAAGCATGTAAAAGATAGCATTGATGATACGTGTTACTTTGCAAGACTTGGCGGTGAAGAGTTTTGCCTTATTCAAATAAACAATAAAGACACGTTTTGTTTTGCCAATACAGAAACACTACTTCAAACAACTAAGACCATAAAGCTAATGACACCTGATAACTCAAATATAGGTATGTCGTTTAGCGCAGGTGTTGCTGTGTATGGTAAAGACGGCATTTCACTTGATGAGCTTTTGAATAAAGCTGATAAAGCACTTTATATTGCTAAAGAGAATGGCCGTTCGCGTGTAGTAAAGTTTGAAGGTGCTTAAAACGCTAAATTGATTACTGATACTTAATACATTTTAGATTCGCTAAAAGATTAATAGCTTACTTTTCTGCTAACACGTACCCATTCCAACATACGTAACATATAAGCTATTTACTAAAATGAAGTGTAACCGTCATTCGTTATTATCGGAAATTTGAACGCTCCATTGCTAACTTTTCTGGCTAGTTATCAGTTAATAGCTCTGGTAGAAATAGAATATTCAGAAAAGGAACTATTATGCTTTAGTAAAATGTGTAATTAGCTTGTCTTACATTTCTTAAATACAAGCATAATCAACAAATTTGTGAAGAGGTGCTAAATGTCGGTTGATTTAGAATTAAATAAGAGAAATGCTATTGAGTTTTACAAAACCGCTTATCTAGGAAATCCATCTCTAGCGGTTGAAAAGTATGTAGGCGAAGTATACATACAACATAATCCTTTAGTTGGTGATGGAACAGCCTCATTCATTACCTATTTTGAGAAAATGCATAATGAATATCCAGATAAGAAAATTGATTTTGTTCGTGCTATAGCAGAAGGTAATCTTGTTGCGCTTCATACTCACCAAATATGGCCTGGTAATGATCAATATGTCACCATGGATTTCTTTCGGTTTGATGAAAATGGCAAGATTGTCGAGCACTGGGATTCAATACAACAAATACCACAAGAGACTTTGAATGGTAACTCAATGTATTGAATATCTACGTAAGTGACTTAACGTTGTAAAGCCCACAAAAGTGGGCTTTAGTATTAATGGTAACTACAAAGTATAATTAAATCCAATAGCTATACCGTCATCTTCGGTTTGAGACATCTGTGCTTCTTGCTCTGCGTCATTACTTGAAAAGTCACTAAAATCCTTACGAGCTTCGATATATAAAATGGTATCCTCAGCCATAAAGTAGTGAACACCTAAAACTGCAAATTGTCGTTTAAACACATCTTCAGGGTCGGCATTAAAATTAGGCTGAATAACATAGTCACTACCTGCATCAAATACGTTATAGGCAACAAAAGTACGAATGTCATTATCAAAGCGATAACTTAGAATTGACTCTAAACCAACGGCATCTTTGATTAAGCGTCCTAAGTTGTCGGTGTCGTGGTTTTCGTTTTTATTCATATTTGCTGATGCATACCAGCCTGGTTTATAAAAATCACCATAAGTAACACCAACACCATAGATAAGATCTGTAACGAGTTGATCGCGACCGTTTGCATAAACAATATCAAATTCACCTCGGTTAACCCCTGCAGTAAATTTTAAATTACTTGTTGCATTGTAGGTGATAGCCGCACCATAGGTTGAATTAAACTCTACTCTTTGAGCTGCGGCATTACCTTGATTAAATAACAGTTCACATGAACTTCGTGATATGTCTGCAATGTCGCAGGTATAAAAGTCATCTGATTTTAGTTGCGCTTGTAGGGCAAGATGAAATTTTCCCCACGTATTACGATACTGTAGTACTTTATCACCGCGACCAGTACCATTTACTGCACCGTCATCTTTATTGTAGGTATAAACACCCGCGGCGTTACCATCCCACACTAAACTGTAGTTGGTGTTATAAACAACGTCATACCATGCACCCCATTGTTTGCCTAATGTGATTTGACCATAGTCTTCATGTTTAAGGCCAACATAGCCAAGTCGGTTATATAAAAATTCATCTTGAATCGATTCAAAGCGATTATTATAGATAATGTCACTACTACCAACAGGGTTTACACCCCATTCTAATAATGCTAAGGCTTGCCAGCCATTTTTTAATTGACGCTTAAAATCTAAATTGATTCGTGATGCACCATTAACTACCTCTGTTTCACCTTGTGTATTAATAACCCTTGCATCTATAAAGCCACCTATAGTGACACTATTGGTTTGATCGTTGTAGATCTCGATGGCATTCGCTGTAGGCATGGTTATCATGCCCGCAACAAAAAAGGCAGCGTGTGTTCTTTTCATAATGTACCTTGATTAAATATTGTCCCTAATAGGTATAATTTAGTTAAGAGTCGGAGATTATCAAAGCTAAAATTGGGTCAAAAGTGAAAAATTATCATGCAACAAACCTTGTTTGAGGAAAAATTATTCACTTTAGGTTCACAATATCGAATTATCAATGAGTTAGTGAGCTTAAAATATAGACACTTTCTGACTCAGCGTTCTCAGCATCAATTTTGTATTCGGAGTTTCAGCGCCCAATCCATACAATAAGGTCATAAAATAGCAGTCGAGTAATATAGCTGCTTTAACTTTATTAAATTGGGGTTGATCGGCAAATACTAATGATTGAATTAGTTCCATGTGTTGTTGTTGAAAGGTTTTGCAGAACAAGCGTTGGCTAAAAAGCACTTTATAAAAGCGGTGATGTAAACAGTAAAATTGATAAAAGTATTGAGCATAATGATTGATTTTAAGACGAGGAGGGCGGTGAATGTCGGTTTCTTTGGCAAGTTCTAATACGTCATGAAACCTTAGATCAAGACATGCTTCTAAAATCGTAATTTTACTATCAAAATGTTTAAACAAAGTACCGATTGCAATACCACAAGTAGAAGATATTTGCCGTGTAGATGTTTCATTGAACCCATGTTTAGAAAAAAGTTGCCAAGCAACATTTAAAATATGCTGATGTGTCTTATCGTAATTACCCATAGCTAATATCTTAATTTTTATAGTTAAATTTAAAAGTGAGCGCGTTCACTAATAAAAGTGAGCGTGTTCACTAAATGTAGACCTAACAATTTTAGTTGTAAATTGAGGAATTGATTTAACTAATCTTTCATGGCGTGCCAAGCGGCTTTAGTTTAAAATTGCCCGCAGTTTCGTTTTTACTTTTTACCCGCTGGAGGGTACCGCTATCATTAGTACAGCTAATATCACCATGCAATTTGGTGCTAAACCTTTATTCGAAAATATCTCAGCAAAATTTGGCGATGGTAACCGTTACGGTTTAATCGGTGCGAATGGCTGTGGTAAATCAACCTTCATGAAAATCCTAAGTGGTGAACTAGAGCCATCTTCAGGTAATGTCAGCACAGATCCAAACGAGCGTATTGCTAAACTAAACCAAGACCAGTTTGCTTACGAAGAGTTTTCTGTAATCGACACAGTAATCATGGGTCATAAAGAGCTGTGGGAAGTAAAAAAAGAGCGTGACCGTATTTACAGCTTACCTGAGATGAGCGAAGAAGACGGTATGCGTGTAGCAGACCTAGAAACTGAGTTTGCCGAAATGGATGGTTACTCGGCAGAAGCTAAAGCAGGTGAGTTACTAATTGGTGTAGGTATTGGCACAGAGCAACACTACGGCCCTATGTCTGAAATCGCACCGGGTTTTAAACTACGAGTGTTACTTGCACAAGTGCTGTTCTCTGATCCAGATATCATGCTTCTGGATGAGCCTACCAATAACTTGGATATTTACACCATCAAATGGTTAGAAGACGTGTTAAACCAGCGCGACTGTACCATGATCATCATCTCGCACGACCGTCACTTCTTAAACTCAGTATGTACACACATGGCTGATATCGATTACGGCGAGCTTCGTATTTACCCTGGTAATTACGATGAGTACATGTTTGCAGCAACGCAAGCTCGTGAGCGTCTACTAAGCGAAAATGCGAAGAAGAAAAGCCAAATTGCAGAACTTCAACAGTTCGTATCGCGCTTCTCTGCAAACGCTTCAAAAGCAAAACAAGCAACATCACGTGCTAAACAAATTGATAAAATTCAGCTTGAAGAAGTTAAAGCGTCTTCACGTCAAAGCCCATTTATTCGCTTTGAACAAGAAAAGCAGTTATTCCGTAATGCCTTAGAGTTAACAAACTTAGCGCAAGGTTTTGACGAAATGCTTTTCAGCGGTCTTGAAGGTCTAGTCGAAGTAGGCGAGCGCATTGCAATCATCGGTGAGAACGGTGTTGGTAAAACTACATTATTAAATACTCTAGCTGGTCGCTTAGCACCTAAACAAGGTAAATTTAAATGGTCTGATAACGCTAATATTGGTTATTACGCACAAGACCATGCTGACGAGTTCGAAAAAGATATGAACTTATTCCAGTGGATGGAACAATGGCAACAAGAAGGTGACGACGAGCAAGTTGTTCGTAGTTTCTTAGGTCGTATGCTGTTTTCACAAAACGATATCAAAAAGTCAGTAAAAGTGATTTCAGGCGGTGAGCAAGGCCGTATGCTGTTTGGCAAAATTATGATGCATAAACCAAACATCTTATTAATGGATGAGCCAACCAACCACATGGATATGGAATCTATCGAAGCGCTTAACTTAGCACTTGAAGCATACGAAGGGACATTATTGTTCGTATCTCACGATAGACAATTTGTATCATCGCTTGCAAACCGTATTTGGGAAATCAAAGACGGCAAAGTTATCGACTTTAAAGGTACATACACTGAGTACCTAGCAAGCAAAGAAGCTTAATTAGCTGATTAGTGATTAAAAGCCATGCATGTCATGGCTTTTTTGTGCTTCTAGAGTCGCATCTTGATGTGGTTTAAGAGCGATTTATACTGCGTTATCGATTTTAACAATAGAACCTCTATTATTTGCATCAACGCCTTGCAAAATCGCTTTTAATTCCAACTGAAACTCGCATCTTGATGTGAGTTAGGTATATAATACCCGCCACAAAATAAGGACAAAAGTCCGCTTTTTAGAAAACTATTTAACTGAGGTGTATTTATGACTGTTGGCATTATTATGGGTTCCAAATCAGACTGGCCAACGATGGAACATGCGGCGTTAATGCTAGAAAAATTCGGCATTGAATACGAAACTAAAGTTGTTTCTGCTCACCGTACCCCTCAATTACTTGCTGACTATGCAAGCTCGGCTGCAGATCGCGGCATTAAAATTATTATTGCAGGTGCCGGTGGTGCTGCGCACTTACCAGGTATGGCTGCGGCGTTTACATCACTGCCAGTTTTAGGTGTGCCAGTTAAGTCTAAAACACTTAATGGTGTAGATTCGTTATTATCTATCTGCCAAATGCCTAAAGGTGTTGCGGTAGGTACTCTTGCTATTGGTGAAGCAGGCGCTGCAAATGCTGGCCTTTTAGCGGCACAAATTTTAGGTTGCCAACAGCCTGAAATCTTCGCAAAAGTTGAAGCTTTCCGTAAAGAACAAACAGACACTATCTTAGCTAACCCTAATCCTGCAGAGTAATATGAATATTCTAATTTTAGGTGCAGGTCAGTTAGCTCGCATGATGAGCTTAGCGGGTGCACCGCTTGATTTAAATGTTGTTGCCTACGATGTGGGTAGTGAAAAAATCATTCATCCATTAACTGGTGAAGTTCATAACAGCACATTACAACAAGCTATTGATAACGCAGACGCGATTACAGCAGAGTTTGAACACATTCCTGATGATGTACTTACATTATGTTGTCAAAGCAATAAGTTTTATCCGGGTAAAGCGGCAATTAAAACAGGTGGCGATCGCGCACTTGAAAAAGCATTACTTGATAAAACAGATGTTGAATGCGCGCCTTACCAGCTAATTACAGAAAAAGAGCACCTTGTTGCTGCCGTAGAGCGTTTAGGCAAGCCGCTTGTGATCAAAACTTGCCAAGCGGGTTACGATGGTAAAGGCCAATGGCGCTTAAAGTCTGATGATCAAATTGACCAAATCTGGTCAGAAATGGCAGATTTCATTGCATCAGGCACTGAAAGTGCGCCGCATTCTATTATCGCTGAAAAGATGATCCCATTTGACCGTGAAGTATCTATCATTGGTGCACGCGACAAAGCGGGTAACACCGTTATTTATCCATTGACTGAAAACCAACACACCAATGGTGTACTTACGCTTTCAGTTGCCGGTAAAGAAAAAGCAGCAATTCAAGAACAAGCAGAGCTTGCTTTTAACAAGCTTGCGCAAGAGCTTGACTATGTGGGTGTATTAGCAATTGAGTTTTTTGACGTACAAGGTACGTTATTAGTTAACGAAATTGCGCCACGCGTTCATAACTCTGGTCACTGGACACAGCAGGGTACACATTGCTCACAGTTCGAAAACCACATGCGCGCTGTTGCAGGTTTACCATTAGGTAGTACAGAATTACTTCGTCCTACTGCTATGATCAACGTACTAGGTCAGCCTTTAATTCCACACTCGGTACTCGCAACGCAAGACGTTACAAGTCACTGGTATGGTAAAACAGCTAAACCAGGTCGTAAGATGGGTCATATCAATGTATCGGCTGATAACCTTCACCAATTAGGTGAACGTTTAGCGGCACTGGCTGAAATTCTACCAGAGCAAGACTATCCAGGAGTAGCTGATACCAGCACTCAACTTATTTTAAACTAATCAGTTTAAATTCTTAAAAGCCGAGTTTATCTCGGCTTTTTAATTACCCGCAAACTTCGCTAATTTTGTACCTCTTGTCTCAAAGCACTTGCGTCAGGGTCATCTTGCTATAGACTAATATTTTTATATTAATATTAGTTCGTTATGTTACACCCTCGATTAAGAACAGTCGTATTTGCGTTCTTTATGGCGCTGTTTATGTCTGGATTTATGTCTTTAGTGATCAGCATTTTTAACGTTGGTTTAATCGATAACATTACAACCATTTGGCTTAAAGCATGGGCTTTTGCATTTTGCGTGGCATTTCCTACTGTTATATTTGTTGCACCTGTGGTGCATAAGCTAACCAATAAACTTATCAGAGCACCGTTGTGATAGCCGAACGCCCAAAGCAGTTTCTATTTATTGCACTATTTTTAGTATCAGCATTACCATTTGTTGGCTCTGCTACGGCACTTGTCGTCGGTGCTTTATTTGCCATGATCTTAGGCAACCCATTTGCAGTGCAGTCACAAAAAATAAGTAAATGGATGCTAAAGTTGGCGGTGATTGGCTTAGGCTTTGCTGTTGATTTTAATCAAGTAATAGAAGTAGGTCGCAGCTCTATTGTGCTTACTATTGTTAGTATTACCGCTATTATTGGCCTTGGTGAAATTTTATCTCAGTTATTTAAGTTAAATAAAAACACCGGTGTGCTTATTTCTTTTGGTACAGCCATTTGTGGTGGTAGCGCCATTGCAGCAATGGCGCCGGTTATAAAGGCCAAAGATCACGAAGTAGCTATATCACTCGCTGTGGTGTTTTTATTAAACGCCCTTGGCTTAGTGTTATTCCCAATGATTGGTCATTACTTTGGCCTGACTGAGCAACAATTCGGTGTTTGGGCTGCACTTGCTATTCACGACACCAGTAGTGTAGTGGGGGCTTCCGCTGCGTATGGCGCATCAGCACTTGCTATTGCCACAACCATTAAACTAACTAGAGCGATGTGGATAATCCCTTATACAAGCATTGCGGGTGTGTTTTGGAAATCGGATGAAAAAGCCAGTATCCCATTGTTTATATTTGGCTTTTTAGCGGCGGCACTGATTAATTCAAGCTTTCCTGAGTACCAAACACTGTGGCATGCACTCAATGTGGGTGCTAAACAAGTGTTAGTAATGACCTTATTTTTGATTGGTAGTGGTTTATCTATTTCAGTCTTAAAACAAGCGGGCATTAAACCTTTTATCATGGCGATGATCTTATGGATCATTGTCAGCAGTATTATTTTACTACTTATAGTAGACGGATTTATTTCATGAAAAACGCTTTATTAACTTCTTCAATAGCAATGGCTGTAGGCCTTTTTGCTAACAATATATCGGCGGCTGATTTACGTGTTGCTACCTTTAATGTGAGTATGGATGCCACTAACTATGCTAAAAAAGGCGAAGCAATAGATAAAGATGCTCTAAGTAAATCATTAGCCAGTAACCACCAGCAAATTCGTAACATTGCCGAAATTATTCAGCGCGTAAGACCTGATGTAATTTTACTCAATGAGTTTGATTATATTGATGCCGACAAGGGCATTAACGTATTTCGTAAAACCTACCTGCAAGTATCGCAAAATAAGCAAGTTGCCATCGATTACCCGTATTACTTTATTGCACCTGTTAACACTGGTTTACCTACTGAGTTCGACCTAGATAACGATGGTGTAAAGGGGCATTACAAAGGCGACGCACACGGCTTTGGCTTCTTTGAGGGGCATTATGCAATGGCAGTATTGTCGCGCTACCCAATCGATTTAGATAAAGCGCGTACATTACAAACATTCAAATACAAAGATATGCCAAATGCACAAATGCCTATCGACCCCAAAACAGGTAAAAACTGGTATTCAGCTGAAGAGTGGCAAGCAATTCACCTAAGTTCTAAGTCTTTTTGGGATTTACCAATAGATGTAAAAGGTAAAACGTTTCACTTGCTTGCATCGCACCCAACGCCGCCTGTTTTTGATGGTGACGAAGACCGTAACGGTAAGCGTAACCACGATGAAGTACGCCTAGTTGCAGATTACATCAACAATGCTAACTACATTTACGATGATAAAGGTCAAAAAGGTGGCTTAAAAGCGAAAAGCCGTTTTGTTATTGTTGGTGACTTAAATGCTGCGCCAGAAGGAGGTAAGGCACGCCCGAATACAACAGACCAAATTTTAAAAAATCCATTAGTGAATACCTCTTTTACGCCAACAAGCAAAGGTGCAAAAGAATCGTATAAAGAAGATTACGCTAAAAACTATACCGCTTATTGGCAGGCTCGTGCTGATTACGTTTTACCTTCAAATTATGGTATTGAAATAAACGGTGGTGGCGTTTTTTGGCCACAGAAAAACTCTGAACTGTTCCGTTTAATTAAAGATCGTAACGCATCATCTGATCACCGTATGGTATGGCTTGATATCAGCTTAAAATAAGCTGTTATTAAACGGAAAAGTTTGGCTGTTTATCCTATAAAAATTGCTATTTCATCAGTGCTTCTGCTTAAATAGGGCGAATTATAATAACCCGTAAGAAGCACTATGAAATTCAAAACCACTGCTAATAAAACGTTAGTGGCTCTCGCAGTCGCATCTAGCTTCATGCTAGCAGGTTGTCAATCAACCGCCTCAACGCCTTCTGAAGAACAAGTTACCAATGTAGCACCAGTTGTTGCTACTCCTGCTGATACAGGTTCAGCTGAAATCACGTTAGAGCAAGCAATGGCTCACCCTGATTGGTTAGGCCGTCAGCCTGAGCGTGCTTTCTGGAATGGTGATTCTGACAGCATCGTTTATGCACAAAAGCAACAAGGCAATGAGTTACGCGATTTATACGTTCAAGCGGTAAATAGCCAATCTGCATCACAATTAGCGTTAAACAAACTACACACTGTAGGCGCTAAAAATGCCGTTTACTCAGCAGATAAAAAACAACAGGCTTATGCATTTGAAGGTAATATCTTCGTTAAAAACTTAAGCACTGGGCAAATTACACAAATCACTCACGACAGCGCACAGCAATCAAAACCACAGTTTTTAACTGATGGTAGCCTTGCATATCGCCAAGGTAATGCATTTTATAAAGTTGATTTAGCAACGGGTCGTCAAGTTGAATTAGTTAACTTACATCTAGACGATGCACCTAAAGGTGTACAAGAGCCAGACACTTACATCGCAAAAGAGCAGCACAAACTAATTGATTACATTGCGCTGACTCACAAAAACAAAAAAGATCGTGAAGAGCGTAAAGCACAAATCAACGAGCAAAACGACAGCATTGCTAATGCACAGTTTTATTTAGGTAAAGGTAAGCGTTTAGCCGATGTACAGCTTTCACCAAATGGCCAAGCACTTGTTGCAGTAACCACAGAAAGCCGTTCATGGCGTGATGAAGGCGATATCATGCCTAATTACATTGCTGATGACGCGCGCGTAAAAGCAGATAAAGTACGCCGTCGTGTTGCTGATGAAAAACCAATCAGCTCAGACGTTGTTTACATCGACCTCAAATCAGGCGAGCAAACCATTCTTGCATTCGATACCTTACCAGGTTTTGATGAAGACGTACTTGCAGCAGTTAAGAAAGAAAACTACGCTCGTGATGGCAAAACTTATAAGTCTGAAAAAGCACCACGTGCCATCAACTTAATGATGGATTGGGGCTGGGACCAAAGTGCAATCCAATGGAACACAGATGGTTCACAAGTGGCTCTTATGCTTGAAGCATGGGATAACAAAGACCGTTGGTTAGCGACTGTTGATACACAAAACAATAAACTTGTTTCACAGCACCGTCTGCATGACGATGCATGGGTTAACTATGCATACAATGATTTTGGCTGGTTGAACAACTCAGACACACTTTACTACTTATCTGAAGAGTCTGGTTACAGCCACATTTACAAAAAGCCTTTAAACGGTAAAGCAACGCAGCTTACTAAAGGCCAATTTGTTGTTTCTAACTTAACGTTAACGGCTGATAACTCAGCGATTTACTACAAAGCAAACGTTGAGCACCCAGGTCTTTACGAAATCTATCGTGTAAACCCTGCAAACGGTGAATCTGAGCAAGTAACCAACCTTGATGGTATGACTGATTACCAGTTAAGCCCAGATGAAAGCAAACTATTGCTAACTCACTCAAAAATTATGTCGCCGCCTGAGCTTTATGTTGCTGATGCAAAAGCAAATACCAAAGCAACTCAGTTAACGCATACAGTATCTGATGAGTTCTTAGCGAAAAAGCTAATCGCTCCTAAGATTATTGCTGTGCCTTCAAGCCACACTGATCAGCCAATTTATGCAAAAGTATACTACCCAGCTGATTATAAAGAAGGTGAAACAGGTAAAAACCGTAAAGCGGTTATCTTTAACCACGGTGCTGGTTACCTACAAAACTCACACATGGGTTGGTCTGGTTACTTCCGTGAGTTTATGTTCCACTCTCTACTTGCTTCAGAAGGCTATGTAGTAATGGACATGGACTACCGTGCATCGAAAGGTTACGGCCGTGATTGGCGTACAGCTATTTATCGTCAAATGGGTACACCTGAAATCCAAGATTTAGCAGACGGCGTAAGCTGGATGGCAGACAACGCAAACGTTGATACACAAGCTGTAGGCACTTATGGTGGTTCTTATGGTGGTTTCATGACGTTTATGGCGCTATTCACGCAACCTGATTTATTCAAAGCAGGTGCTGCACTTCGCCCGGTAACTGATTGGGCTCACTACAATGGTCCTTATACGTCTAACATCTTAAACCACCCAGATGTTGACCCAATTGCCTATGAAAAGAGCTCACCAATTTACTTTGCTGAAGGGCTTAAGAACCGTTTATTAATTAATGCACCTATGGTTGATGACAATGTATTCTTCCAAGACTCAGTTCGCTTAGTACAACGCTTAATTGAGCTTGAAAAAGAAAACTTTGAAACAGCGATCTTCCCAGTTGAGCCGCATGGTTTTGTACAACCATCAAGCTGGTTAGATGAATATCGCCGTATTTATAAGCTATTTAAAGAAACGCTTTAATTCAATAGCATAAATTAAAAACAGCCACTTTAAGTGGCTGTTTTTATTTGTAATCGAATTTATCTATAAAGGGTTATTTGCAGTAAAATTCACTCACATCGAGTACTGTCTTACCTTCTTCTGAGTCGTTTTCAAAAATTAAATTATCACCCTCTAAACTCATTTTATAGTCTCTCATCCATGATAGATTGGCTATTAACTCCAATTCATAGCGGTTAAACGAAGCAGGGCACTTTAAATACACATAATGGTGAGCAGTTCCAAAAGCTCCAGGGTCTGATGTGTAGACATAAAAGGTTCGATATTCAAATGCTTGTTCTTGGTGAACGTAATCAGTATTTGAGTTAAACATGATGTTGAATAATATAAGTAAACCAATGCCAAAGAACATTAAGCATGAATACAAAATACTAAGAATAAGGGTCAAATGAGCAATAATTTTATTCTTAAACGATTCTTTAACGATACTGTATTTTGCTAACAACAGACAAAACCCAATACAAAGTGAGCAAAATACTATGATGTAATAAATATTATCAAGGCTTGCCATAAACGTTGGTGAAACAAATTTTAAGTTTACCAATTGGCCAAATAGCCCAGCCAATAGAGGCCCGTAAAGGCAAAATAGGATAATGCGAAGGTAAATATCTCCTTTATTTTCATTCATCTAAAATTCCTTTTTCAAGTTAACAAAGAGCAGTTGTAAAGAGCCAGTAAGGTTACTCGCGCTTTTTTATTATTTTAATGAAGACAGGCAAAGCCAACAGTGTGCCGCCAATTGCGCCGATAAAGTGGGCATCAATGGCAACATTAGACGCGATTAGCTGAGTCACCGATTCACTCGGGCCTGCTATTTGCTCCCAAATCACTTTAGCCCAGGTGCCCGCAAACAATAACCAGCCTGAAAACATGCCTGCTTGTACATCTTTAACTGCACCCCAAATGATCACACCGTGCAACAGGGCACTTAATCCGGTGTAAATTTGGATATCTGGGCAAAATAGCCACACACCTAATCCACACCATAATGCAAGAATAGTAATATTAAACGTATAGCGAGCAGGGCTTGTATGCTCAGCGTGCAGAGCCCAAATTAATAAAATTCCGGCGCAATTTAAGCCTAAATGTGGCCAATTAGCATGCACAAATTGGCTAGTGAAAATGCGCCAAAATTCACCATTTGCAACTAACTCACGGTTAAATTCAAGATATTCATTTAAGTTGAAAAGTGCAAACAAGGAACTAAGTAGTACTAAACACAGTGGCGGCAGAATATATTCTAGTTTCAGGGGCAGGTTTATCATGTTATTTTTGGTGTATCTGAGATTGTCGCCTATTGTGCACGTTTAATTTTAAGATGCCAAATACACTACGGGATTAAGTTTATTTATGTTATTCAAAACCAAAGCGCTGTTAGCTCTGTCCACCTCATTAATTTATTCAACTGCTATTTTCGCAGCCCCTGCAAAAGTTGAAACTCGCGAACCTGAAGCTGCAACGGGCTTTGCTCATAAGCAGGTTGTTGAAGGCGATAAGTACATGGTCGCAGCAGCAAACCCTTATGCAGTAAAAGCCGGGCAAAAAATGCTTGAGCTTGGCGGTTCAGCGGTTGACGCTGCTATTGCAACGCAATTAGTACTGACACTGGTAGAGCCGCAATCGTCGGGGATCGGTGGTGGTACATTTATGATGTACTTCGACAACAAAACCAAAAGCTTAACTAGCTTTGATGGCCGTGAAACGGCTCCAAGCAATGCTGATGAAACACTATTTTTAGATAAGCACGGTAAAGCCGTAAAATGGATTGAAGCCGTTGTAGGTGGTCGTTCTGTTGGTGTACCGGGTATTTTAGATGCCTTTGCTACTGCCCATAAGCGTTACGGTAAGTTAGAGTGGCAAACCTTGTTTGGCCCTGCCATTGAATTGGCTGATAAAGGCTTTATTGTGTCGCCGCGTTTACATCAATTATTGGCTAAAGAATTAAACCCTGGGGTCACTAAGCTACCTGTTATTCGTAACTACTTCTTCCCTGATGGTAAACCGCTTGCTGTAGGTACCGTGAAAAAGAATCCTGAACTTGCCGCGCTTTATAAAGATATAGCTAAACAGGGCATTGATGCATTTTACAAAGGTGAAAACGCTAAAGAGCTTGTGCATGCAGTTCAAAACTCAGCAGTCGCACCGGGTACATTAACGGTTGAAGACTTAGCCAATTACAAAAGCAAAGAGCGTGCACCTGTGTGTGTTGATTATCGCCAGTACGAAGTGTGCTCAATGGCACCACCTAGTAGCGGTGGTGTAGCTGTGTTACAGATTTTAGCCTTACTTGAACATAAAGATATGGCTAAACTTAAACCAAACTCTGTTCAAGCTCTACATTACTTTACCCAAGCATCACGTTTAGCGTTTGCTGATCGCAACGTGTATATGGGCGACCCAGATTTTATGACAATCCCGACACAAGGATTACTCGATAAAAACTACATTGCTGGTCGCGCAAAACTTATTTCTGAAAAAGATACTCACGCAGAAGCAGGCACACCGCCAAACTCAGTTGCATACGCGCAAGATGATGCATACGAGCTGCCATCAACGACCCATGTTTCGATTGTCGATAGCCAAGGTAACGCTGTGTCGATGACAAGTTCTATCGAAATGGCGTTTGGTTCAACAGTAATGGTGAACGGGTATATTTTAAACAATCAACTAACCGACTTTGCTTTATCGCCAACTAAAGATGGTAAGCCATTGGCTAATCGTGTTGAAGCAGGTAAACGTCCGCGTAGTTCCATGTCGCCAGTCATGGTGTTTAACAAAGACGGCAGCTTACGTTTAGTGGTTGGTTCGCCGGGTGGTAGCCGTATTATTGATTATGTAGCTCAAGTGGTTGTAGGAGTGCTTGATTGGAACCTAGATGCGCAAACAGCCATTAACTTACCGCGCATTACTAATCGTAATAATTACACAAGCCTCGAAAAGGGCACTGAACTCGCTGACGCTGAAGCTGATTTTGTTAACCGCGGACACACAGTTCGTATCCTAGATTTAAACTCTGGTTTACATGCTGTTGAAGTTAAAAACGGTAAACTTTATGGCGCAGCCGATCCGCGTCGCGAAGGCATCGCTTTAAGTGATAAAAGCCACTAAAAACAAGCTCAGCAGCCTTAAAGCTGCTGAGTTTTCATGTATACTATCTGCTATGCTATTTAGAGCATAAAATTCATTTTCTTCAATGGTCTGACAAGGTGAATTGTCATTGCAATTTCGCCTTCAAGAGTAATAATGTCAGGTCATAATTATGACGCATCAAAGCTTGGAAATATGACTACAAATACCGATCCAAATTATCTTTATATTCCTTATTCAGGCCCAGGTCTGATTGAAACGCCACTATTAAATAAAGGCAGTGCTTTTTCACAAAAAGAAAGGGAAAATTTCAACTTAGCCGGTTTACTGCCACCGCGTTATGAAACGATCGAAGAACAAGTTGAGCGTTGTTATCAACAGTATTCAAGCTTTAGCGATAACTTAAACAAGCACATTTACTTACGTGCTATTCAAGATAACAACGAAACACTTTACTACCGTTTAGTGCGTGATCATCTTGAAGAAATGATGCCTATTATCTACACGCCAACGGTAGGTGATGCTTGTGAAAAGTTCTCAGACATTTACCGCAGTGCCCGTGGTCTATTTATTTCTTATGAAGATCGTTTCCAAATTGATGATATTTTACGTAATGCCACTAAAGGCAAAGTAAAAGTTATCGTTGTGACTGACGGCGAGCGTATTCTTGGTCTAGGTGACCAAGGTATTGGTGGTATGGGTATTCCAATTGGTAAGTTATCACTTTATACAGCGTGTGGTGGTATTAGCCCTGCATATACGTTACCAGTGATGCTTGATGTTGGCACGAATAACGAAAAACTACTTAACGACCCTATGTACATGGGTGCTCGCCATAAGCGTATTTCGCAAGAAGAATATGACGAATTTTTAGATCTATTCATTAAAGCAGTTAAACGTCGTTGGCCAAGTGTTTTACTTCAGTTTGAAGACTTTGCACAACCAAATGCAATGCCATTATTAAAACGCTACCGTGATGAAATCTGTAGCTTTAACGATGACATTCAAGGTACTGCTGCGGTTACTGTAGGTTCTTTACTCGCTGCATGTCGTGTTAAAGGCGCGAAACTTTCTGAGCAAAAAGTTGTGTTTGTTGGTGCAGGCTCTGCAGGCTGTGGTATTGCTGAGCAAATCATTAGTACTATGGTTGCTGAAGGCATTAGCGATGAGCAAGCGCGTTCGCAAATTTTCATGGTTGACCGCTTTGGTCTACTTACTGAAGGTATGGAAGGCTTACGTGATTTCCAACAAGCACTTTGCCAATCTAAAGATGGCTTAAGTGAGTGGACTTACAGCGGTGAGTACGCATCACTATTAGATGTAATGCACTGTGCGCAACCAGACATTCTAATTGGTGTATCTGGCCAGCCTGGTTTATTCACTGAACAGGTTATTCGTGCAATGCACGCATCTTGCCCACAACCGATTATCTTCCCGCTAAGTAATCCGTCTAAGCAAGTTGAAGCACTTCCTGCTGATGTTATTGAATGGACAAACGGCCAAGCGATTGTTGCTTCTGGTAGCCCATTTGATCCGGTTGAGTATAACGGCCAAACATTCCCAATCCCACAATGTAACAACAGTTATATTTTCCCGGGTATTGGTTTAGGCGTTATCGCTGCTAAAGCAACGCGCATCACTGATGCAATGCTAATTGTATCAAGTGAAACACTTGCTGAGTCTTCACCACGTGCAAACACTGGTAAAGGCAGCTTATTACCTGCACTGACTGAAATCCAAGCGTTAAGTAAACGTATTGCATTTGCGGTTGCGAAAAAAGCGATGGAAGAAGGTGTGGCACTTGAGCTGAGCGATGAAGCGCTATGGGCAGCAATCGAGAAAAACTACTGGCTTCCAGAATATCGAAACTACAAGCGCCGTAGTATCTAAACTAGAACGCTTTTAGTGAATGAAAAAACAGGCTTTTTATGCCTGTTTTTTTATATCTGTAAAATGGCTTGTTCATATTCAATTAACCCTTTAAGGTGATAATGAACGGAGTTTTAAATTAAGGAACAGTATTATGCGTAAGTTAGTTTTTACCGCTATGGCGGCAGCACTTAGTTTTAATGTGTTAGCACAAGCAACACCTGATGCGCCACATATTTATATACAAGGTAATGCAACGGTTAAAGCGATCCCTGATAACGTTAAACTAACGGTAGGTATTGTTGAAGTAGATAAAGATTTAATTGCCGCGAAAAACAAAGCCGATGCAACCATGGCGAAAGCGATTAAGCTCGCTAAAAACCAAGGCGTAGAAGAAAAGGGCATTTATGCGTCTAATATCTCGATTAATCGCCAAACAGAATATAACCGTGAAACGGGTAAGCAAGAGTTTGTAGGTTATAGAGTAACGCGTAGCCTGTCTGTAACTTTAACTGATATAAAAAAATACCCAATTATGCTTCAGCAACTAGTGAATTCGGGCATTAATGAAATTAATCAAACGCAATTTGTATCAAGCAAGTACGAAGAGCTACAAAAGCAAGCGCAAAAGCTAGCCATTAAAGATGCCCGTGCTGCGGCGAAAGAATTTGCCAATGACTATGGGGTAGAGCTTAAAGGTCTTTATACAGCTTCAAGTAGCCCACTTGATACAGGTAGCCAACCTTATATGCGTGCCAGCAAAATGGTTATGGCAGAAGCTGCACCAGATAACTATGTACCTGATGCATACAATGGTGGTGAGCTTACGATTACCGCAAGCAGCTATGCGGTTTATTTAATCGAAAACTAAGTTAACTTATTGATTGCTGGCAAACCTTGCCAGCAATTTTTCACCTTGTTGCTCTGAAATGCGAGCAATCGCTTTTAGCATATTAGTGATTTGCTCACGGTCGTATTCATTACTAATATGTTTATCTATATCTTCAATAATTGCCCCTAAATAAACAAATAGGCTATCAGTTGCTTTATTGTTATCAGATGCTCTAAACAATATGTTTTTAAATGCCTCTAACACATTCACCATTACATAGGCGTCATTTTTTGCGTAGTTACGAATTGGCGTGAAGTTATCATGCAGCAGCTCATCGAATGAGGTTTCGTGAATAAACAGGTGCGGTTGATTGTTCTCGCAACGTTTAAGCGAGTAATTCACATCGTAAATGTCTAAGCGCAATATCAGTAATATGCTCAACATATCTATGGCTTTTACCGCAGTACCGGGATCGTTAATACCCGGGCTCATAGCTTTAACAGCGATTTCTGAAATTTGTGTCATACCGTAGCGGTAATGGTCACTAATATATTCTTCGATATAAAAGATAAAGCAGTCTAGTAATTGTTCTACCAGTTCAGGTTTGTCAGATAAGTCCGTATCACACTTTAAAAACGGGTATCCCTTTACTGTAAAGAAGCCTTGTTTAACTGAAATATAAATTTTAATACCGTGCTGTTGGCATAACGCACACAACTTATCGCTATGTGCCCCTTTAAAGTAACCTTCTGTTTTACTTTTAACACTATGCCAGTCATCAAACTTAGGAAAATGCTCAACAGGATTTTGTTGTTGCATGTCAATTATGCATTTAAGCTCGCCTTTGGTATTTTTAAATAAGTCGTTTAGTACATTATCGACTTGAATTGCTTTTGAAATTGAGTGAATAAAAAACACAAAAAAACCAAGCGAAATTAAACCAAACACCAATGAAAAGAAGATACCAAGCGATGGAATACCCATATCTCCATCACCAATGGTACGTATGTTTATCAGCATTAATATGGTGTAGATAATACTACCAAGATAAAACCCCAGTACTAATTGGTGCGACTTACGGGTAATAAGGCCCGGCAACACACGCGGCGAAAGACTGGCACTGGCACTATTAAGCACCACCATAACCATAGAAAAACTAAAAACCGTTAATGAGATAATGCTGCCGGCAAGTGTGCTGAGGATGGTACGGGCATTCTCTTCGCTATCGACCAATAACACACCAATCAGCTTTTTAAATTCCATTGATAATGACGAGTACTCGACCGCAGTAGTAATTAATCCAAAAACTAAAAACATCACAGAGAGCATTGATGGGTAAAATCCGATACTACTGATCATTTCGCGGTAGTTATCGGCGATTTTTCTTGGCGTAAACATGCACTTCCTTAAGAACTGTTAGACATTAAATATCATACTGAGCTAACCTAACTACTTACTTAACAGCCTAGCAATAAATTATGCTAAGCGTCTAACTTTAAATAAAAATTGGAAAAACTGTGATTGTTTCAACGTTTGCTGCCATCTTGGCCATTTTATACATTCAACTTAGCTTTCGCGTGATCAAACTACGTAGAGCAAAACGCATTTCACTTGGTGACGGGGGAGACGAAAGCCTAAAAGCAGCTATACGAACTCATGCAAATTTCATTGAATATGTGCCTTTTTCGTTGATCCTGCTATTTTTATTAGAGTACCAAGGCCTCCCAAGCCATTATTGCTATATTTTAGGTGCAATGCTGGTTGCTGGTCGTTTTTGTCATAGTTACGCACTTGCTGATAATCTGATGAAATTACGTGTATTAGGTATGATGCTTACTTTCATTACTATTTTGATTAGCGCTGTGATGTTATTAGTTACACAGGTTTTCTGATATGCTAAAAATTGTTTTTCCATGTTTGTTGTTCTTATTTTCAACTTGTTTATTTGCCAATGTAAAAACAATTAATGCCAAGAAAAATCGCGTAACACCACCAACCACTTTGCATGTTGTTTATCCTAAAACAATGGATAGCTTAGACGAAGAAGTACTTTATCCTTTAATACTTCTTCGTACAGCTTTAAAAAGAAGTGGTTATAAGTTTACCTTATCACCCGCACCTGAATTATTAAGCCAAAATCGTGTTTTAAAAGAAATTGAAACGACTGGATCTATTAATGTTACTTGGAGCATGACAAACCAAGAGCGTGAAGACACTTTGCTCCCTCTACGAGTTCCTATATTTAAAGGCTTGTTTGGTTGGCGATTAATGTTTACTACAGAAGATAAGTTACCGAGGTTGAAGAAGCTAAAATCTCTTGATGATTTAAAATCGATTAACTTAGTTCAGGGTGCAGATTGGCCAGATACACGAATTCTAACAAGTAACGGTTTAACAGTGGCAACGGCAATGGACTTTGAATCATTGTTTGTAATGTTAGATAGAGGAAGGGGGGATTTATTTCCTCGTTCAGTATTAGAGATCCAAGATGAACTTGCGTATTTTAAAGAAGAAATGCCGTTGGTCGTTCTGCCGCATCTAATGCTCAAATACAAAAGCCCAATCTATTTCTTTTTTAATAAACATAATACTAATATTGCTAAAGCCGTTTCTCAGGGGATTAAGGTTATGCAGCAAAGTGGTGAATTTGACGAGTTATTTTTTAAGTACAACGGAAACTTTATAAAAAACGCCCACCTACACGACAAAATTGTTATAGAATTGCATAATTATGATTTACCAAGGTTAACCCCAGTCAACGACAAATCGCTGTGGTTAGCATTTGATCAGGTGCCATGAGCTCTAAAATTTTTATAATCGGTTTACCACGAACCGGCACAACTAGTATCTGTAACAGCTTTTTACAACTCGGTTATAAAACCGCCCACACAGCCTATACCCAACAAGCAATTACAAGTGCAGATGTTATTGCTGATACTCCAGTTTTTAGTGAATACGCCTTGCTTGATGAGCGCTTTGCAAATAGCCGCTTTATCAACCTCGAGCGCGATTTAACTAAGTGGCTGCCTTCGATTAGGCAGTTATTAACTCGTATGCACACTAATTTAATGCGCCCAGACGGTGGCTTTAATAGCCATTTAAAGCGCTGTTATTTTGATGTGTTTGGTCAGTATAGCTTGGCAGAGTTAGAATCTGATGAATACTTAACAGCGTGTTATCAGCGTCACCAACAGCAAGTGGCAGACTACTTTAAAGGGCGTACAAACCAGTTATTAACGCTTAATGTAGCAGACTCAAACAGCCCGCAATTACTTCAGCAGTTTTTAAACACTCAGCAGCCAATTAGCTTTAAACAGCTGAATATGGGTGGCAAAGTCACAGCGTGGAATGACATAAAACACCCAGATAAAGTATCATCTACCCGAAGTGGTAAAATTGATAAATCTCTTGGTTATAATCACACATAAAATACGTTAAAATCGCCGTAATTATAAGTTTAGTTGTTCCTCATCATGTTTGAATTGAAATACCACACGCCATTTGAATGGACAGAAGGTGTCTTAGCTGACTTCGATACCTTTTTACAAGATCATGCTGCAGCAGAGAAAAAAGCTTCTGGTATGGCTATGTCTATGCTTTCTCATTACCCAGACCGTCGCAAGCTTGTTAGAGCCATGACAGACTTAGCACTGGAAGAAATGATCCACTTTAAACAAGTGTTAAAGCTATTAATGGAACGTGATGTATCACTTGGCAATGACCAAAAAGATCCTTACATCAAACAAATTCGTGCGGTATTTAGAAATGGTCGTGATGAATTCTTAATGGACCGTTTATTAGTCGCAGGCGTTATTGAAGCACGCGGACACGAGCGCTTTTCGCTTGTTGCAGAGGCTTTACCTGCAGGCAAAGAAAAAGAGTTTTATGTCGCGATTGCAAAATCAGAAGAAAAACATAAAAACTTATTCGTTGAACTTGCTTACGAGTATTTCGATAAGCAAGAGGTTGATACACGCCTTGAAGAAATCCTTATTGCAGAAGCCGAAATCTGTAAAAATATTCCATTTACAGCAGCGCTTCATTAACTTGATGCTTGTGTATTAGGCCTTTTAGCCTAATACACAAATTTATGTTCAAACCCCAAAGCAGTAAATTAGGGACTAAAAACAATAATTAAGTATCCTGCAAATAGTTACGCTAATTCTAATTGATTAAATAAACAGCATACATTCATCTTTCTCTCCTATAGTTAAATTAGTACCTAACTGAGAGGAATAGAGCATGAAATGGATGATGACTCTTACGACGTTGTCGTTAATAGGGATTGTATTCACCGGTAATTCTATTTATACCGAAGTGAAGCTCTTTCGTTCAAACGATAAGCCCACCGAAATAACTGCTAGTATGTATCGCTCGCTTATTTGGCATAGTGATATTTATAAAGACGATGAATTTCTACATACCGCACAAAGCTACTTTAGCGATGGCAAAATTGACACGCGTGAATACAGTAAACTAACTAGCCTGGCAAGCAAAACTGCTGGCCCAATCATCTACATTCAAGAAACAGATGAGCAGTTGTGGCATGCAAGACTAACCTACAAAAAATACCTTGAAGAGAAAACGGTCGAACGACTGGCAAGTTTACATTGAGGAAAACTGTTTTATCAGCGTGCTAAGCTCAACAATGGTGGGCTTACCGCTGAGGTAATTAGTATCAAGGTGGTAACTATTGCCAAGCCAATAGGGCTTTTTGGTTGTGTTATGACCATGCACAGAAAAATCGATACTTGGATTTATTAAAGGTTTTTTCGCTTTGGTTAAGCTCCTATCCCAAAGCAAAGTGCCAATCGCTTGTTGTATATCTTGAGTAGGATTTTGCCAATCCCAATCCGCATGTGTTGTATGTGATAAACCAACTTTAATTTTGCCGTATTCAACATAGTAAGAAAGCGGGCAGTTAAGTAGCTGCTTACAGACAAATGCGAGCTCTTCATCGGTTGCATCTAAATGCCAACGGCCGCCATTCTCAACCCATAAACGGTAGTAACTTTTATCCTTTGCAAGTAAAGACTCAAGCAACATATGCTCGTGGTTACCAAGGCACATATGTACACCAAGCTCTTTAAAACGCGCAAGTAACGCAATGCTGTGCTCCCCCCGATCAATCACATCACCCAGTGAAAACAAAATATCTTCGCTTGTATTAAAATTAACAGAGCAAAGCGCCTGTTCAAATTTAGTTAAATCTGCATCTAAATCGCCAATAACAAATACACGTTTACTTTCATTAATTTGCATCTTAACTTGAATTGGGTTTTGCGAGGCAAGAGGGCTTTTAACTAAATTCAAAATACATTCCTTTAAGCAGCTAATAATTTAAGACTATCATAACTCGTTGCTATTTGAGCACTGGGTGGTTATTATCTAGCCTCACTTTTTAGGAGTTACCGCCAACATGAACAACTAAACCTGTTATCCAATTTCATTTTAATCTTTTTGGACCAACAGGGTTAGTAGGCGTTGCTCACTATCACTTTTATAATATTACTTTTCGCGTGATCTAGCGCTTATGCCCCTGTAATACAGGAGGCACTATGCCACAACTTCAAGCTTTTAATTTATGTTACCAACATGGCAACGGTGATGTTGTATTTAACGACCTTTCATTTTCACTTACTGCTAAAGTCACCGCATTAGTCGGCAGGAACGGCTGCGGTAAATCAATTTTAGCATCACTACTTGCTAAGCAAAAAGAGCCTAGCTATGGTACGGTTGTTTGTAATTCAACCCTCGGTTTGTACCGACAAATGAACGATGTAAATCAGGCTGATAACCAAACAATTGCTGAGGCTATTGGGCTAGAGCCTGTGTTTAATGCCATCGATGCGATAAACCAAGGGCAAGTTACAGAGCAAAACTTAACTTTGCTTGAAGGTAATTGGGACTTACTAGAGCGCTTTAATGCAGAACTTGTAAGGCTTGGCGTAAACAACAAAACCCCTTACTCATTAAGCAAACATTTAAGTGGCGGTCAGCTTAGCCAATTAAAGCTTTGGGCACTATTTGCCTGCATAAAGCCCGACACTTTAATACTGGATGAGCCATCAAACCATCTAGATGCAAAAGGCAAAAGCTGGCTTATAAAGCAAATACAAAGCTTTAAAGGGCAATTATTACTAATAAGTCACGATCAAGAATTATTAGAACAAGCCCATGAAGTTTGGGAGCTAACAACCCTTGGTTTAACACAATATGGTACGTGTTTTTCTGAGTACCAGACTCAAAAGCAGCAGCAAGTTGCTGCCCTTGAAAACAAGTTAAATCACGTTGTTAAGCAGCAAAACAAACTCAAGGCAGCAGAGCAATTACAAAAGCAAAAAGCACAAAAACGAGCATGTCAGGGCGCAGCGCTGAGAAAATCAGGCAGCCAGCCTAAAGTGCTGATGGATGCTAAAAAAGATAAAGCCAGCGCTAATTTATCATCACAAAATAAAAATGCCGCTAAGCGAGAAGGTGAATTCATTCGCAATAAGCAACAACTTTCTAGCCAGCTTGAACATGTTAAAGCGCAGCAATTTTATTTAGCGCAATCAAATGAAGCTAAGCATCATAAGGTACTTAGCCTGGAGGATGTTGTATTAGAACACGGCACAAAAAAGCCACTTAATTTACAGGTGTTCAGTGATGATAAAATTCATTTAGCGGGCGCAAATGGCACTGGTAAATCAACCTTACTTAAAACGCTTATTTTCGACATACCAGTAAAAGCAGGGCAGTTACATTGCAATCAAGCACTCTATTATTTAGACCAACATTTTACATTAATAAACAACGAGCTAACCCTGCTTGAAAACGTGATGACTTACTGTAAAAACCTAGATGAAAGCACCACACGTACTCTACTTGCCAGTATTGGCTTTAGAAAAGACGCTGTTTTTAAACATGCCGCACTTTTAAGTGGCGGTGAAAAAATGAAGCTCGCCATGTGTATCGTCAGTAATATTGAAAGTACTGCATTCTTGTTACTCGATGAGCCCGATAATCATCTCGACCTTGAATCAAAACAGCTCTTGGCTCAGTCATTACAGGGCTTTAAAGGCGGTTTTATACTTGTAAGCCATGATAAATACTTTGTAGAAAGTATCGGCTGTAATAAGCAAATTGGTTTATAAAATATTCATTTATAAATAAGCGTGCTAGGGTGGTTGTAGGTAAATTACAAATGACGATATTGAATTTACCCATGGCTTACAAATTACCAAGAAGTCGCTGTTTCTTCATCCACCTCAACCCTCGATTTTATCATCATCCCAGTATGGGCCACTCTCTACGGCACGGGTTTTGTGGTGCTACATGAAATTGGGCTGGGAGTTGCTAGGGCGTTTAATTGGGGAAAGTGAAAGAGTTATTAGTCTGATTATGTGAGATACAAATAAATTTGCCTATATTTTTTATTACAGAAATCTCAGATGAAATTGCAGAAGTTACCAGGGTAAGTAAGGCGCCGTCTTATTTGAGTGAGTTGTGCCGTAAAAGTATAGCGGCAGACTATTAGACAACGACCACAGGAACCAGATAAAACCATACTTAACCAAGTAAAATTCAGCGTTGTGGATTTATTGGAATGAAGTAAGTCGTCTTGAATTTTACAAAGTAAAAATGAGAACCTCATAAAAAGCTATAAATTAGAGAAAACCTAAATTAAGCAAAAAAAGGGTTAAAAAACCTTAAAATCTAACGACTTGATCGTCGCCATTTAGATTGAGAATCTCAGGCTAATTGTTTTGTTCTATTTCAATAAGTTGGTATTTTCGGATGATACGAATCCTGACACCTAAATTGAGATTTATTTTGCGAAGGGGCAAACAGCTTAATATCAAATCAGGTTTAAATTTAGATCTGATTCATATCTTCAGAACGTTAACTTATCAGTCAAAACGAGATTCTCAATCAGAAATCTACTTTTTGCAAATAAAACATATTCAACATTAACTAGGGACTATTGTAGGAAATATTGATCATACGAGATGCAATAAAATCGGCAGCCTGTTACATGCCAAATTCTACCTGTAGGCTTGCTTACGCAATGGTCTTTCGTTGTTCTTAAAATTGTTTTCTTAAACTGAATTTCTATATCGAAAAAGAAAAGCCTTTAAGAGTGGTCTCGCAAAGAAAATAAAATTCTGTATTTTGATGCTTAGTACGCGCAAACGCTCTAAAAAGGTTAAATTCATTAAAGTGGAAATATACACTATACTATCTATATTTAGTCACAATAGCGGAAATTATCACTATTATGGAACTCGATAGAATGAGTAATGCTGCTATCTTGGAAATGATAGGTAAGCGATTCTTACAGGCGCGCCTCAATGAAGGGATAGATCAGCGAGAGTTGGCTGATAAATCTGGCGTAAATGTCTCAACTATTCAGAATTTAGAAAGCGGTAAACGTAGCGTTGGAATGATCAAGATGTTAGCTGTTATGCGTGCCTTAGACAAGTTACATGAAATAGATAACTTTATGCCGGAGCCGCCAATTAAGTCAGCATCTTTGCTTACAACAAGAAATATAAAACGAAAGCGTGTCTCAAAACCCAAATGTGAAAAAGAGCCTTCTACGGGTTTTGTGTGGAATAAAATAATTTAGAGTAAGTTAACTGGATTAGAGTTTATCTTACAGTAATCATTATAAATAACATGATTAACAGCTTTGCTATTAAATTTTTTGGGTTATCCTCCCTATTTTAATAGTGCTTTTTTTCATTATTAATGACATAACCTGGCACTATAGTAAAAAAAAGCACTATTATGATTGAACAATTAATTAGCAATTTAGATGTTTAAGGCGCGAATTTGAATTCCATCTCTCTCTTCAAATTAGAATTTGATAAATTATCCTTCGTTAATTCCTTTAAAGTCTTTAGGGTTGATTAATTTTTTCTATGAACAAATTTTATCTGTACCAGTTTATACTTAATCTCATATTTACATGTTTTTTTATTACAGGATGCTAGTTTTTATTTATATTTCCGACTTTATATTGGTTGATGTTTCAAATAGTGTTTTGAGTAAAGATGGAGTCAACTTTTAAAATTAAATCCTGTTAGCTGTCGAATCATGTCAATTTTAAATTTGTAAAGTTCTATTTTTTTTGAACTATTATCTCTGGTTATTTGAAAGAAATTTAATCGAAATTCTTTATCTTTCATTAAATCAGCAACATTACCAAGTCCGGCGTTTATACCCATAATTAATTTTTCTATTTCACTATAACGTTGTAACACCCTATTACTGTTATATTCTGTTTCAAGCTCAAACATATCTATATTTTTATTAAATTTTGCGATATTATTCAATAAAATACGCGATTTTGTATTTGATGTCCCAGGAATGTAACTAAATAATCTTTGTTTTTCAATGCCCTCAACTAAAGGATTAAGATAATCTGGATAAGTATCTCTATTATGTTTAAATTTTTGATTACAATAATTACAGGAGGGAACAAGATTATATAAAGAAATTGATAAAAATGGGTATTTGCTTTTTGGGTAAAAGTGGTCAAGATCAGGTGTAGCAGTTACGTACTTACCAAGAGTGCATTCAATAGACCTTTTATTACAATACGGACAAATTTCAACGTTGCTAGATTTTATAATTCTTAGCCCAAAGTTTTTTCTCAACAGTTCATAATTAAATATATTTTCTAAGTGATGAAATATTTTAGGGTACAGGCAAGAGACTTTTTTAATCGGTTTCGAGCGACCATAGCAAACATTTCTGATCCTAAATGATAGTCTCTTTACAGCAGTTAGATTCTTTGATTTTGCAAGCTCTGAAATAAAATAATTAGCTAGTAAGGAGTTTTTCTCCTTACTTAGCAAGGTAAGTTCATGAAGTAATTTGTTTTTATGTAGTCTGTATTCTGACTCGTGTCCTTTTATCTTTTTGCTTAATATAGTAAAGTCAAAGGTGTATTTTTCAAAATTCCAACGTGGATTAAATCTATCTGCAAGTAACGGATACTTTTCAAATATTTCTTTTATTTGTTTTTTAATTAATTTAGGTTTGCAAAATATAAGCTTTAAAATAAAAGAGTCATTTAGTAACTCTTTATAATCATCATACTCTCTAGGGTGTTTGGATTTTATTAGTTGAATTTCATTAGCTGAATTAATTATCACTTGGCTTTTTTTTATATCTGTAGTCAATTTACTGCTAAATCTATACTCAAAATTAATCATTTAGAAGAGCCTCCTTCAATGACATATTTCCAATTTTATTTGCTAGTTTTTTATCCCGTTCTGTATATCTTACTTTATTAACTTTTTTATCAAATAAATCTTGTAGTCTTGCTCTTGAGTGTTCGCCATATGTTGAATCTATATGGAGACCATCAATGTAAAAACTATTTAATTCGCTTCCAAAACCAGTTGAATCTATTTTATAGATATCACTATCAACCAATCTCAAACCTATGATATCTTCAGGTAAAAAATCGCCGATTATTATTGGGGAATGACTAGTAATAATTATTTGAACCGACGACTCCATATTTATTGAAGTGATTAGAGTAATTAAATCTGAAACAAATGTCCTTTGCCATTCAGGGTGCAAATATAAGTCTGCTTCATCAATTAGAATTAATGTTGATTTCTTTTCATCTTGAAATTTTATTTCATTTAGATAATTATAAATTGTCGAAAAAATTGATGCTTTAGCAAATTGACCACTGCTCAAACCAACCCATCCGTGGCTAATATTTGAAGTTGAATGCTCGCTTAATCTCTTATATAAGTTCATAAAGACATTCACAGTTTCAGCATTCTGGATAATTGTCTTATTTTCCTCAAGCAAAGGCTTAAAATCATAATTTTTCCTGTAGATACTTCCAACGTCATAGAAAGTGCATAAGTTCATATCCAAGTAGTTTAATGCCATTTCTTTTTCTTTCAATGTAACTGGTTCGAGTTGAATATTAAACTCTTGATAATTTTTTAAGACACTTAGTTGGTCACTTAAGCTACTTATTTCTTGGATTAATTTTGACTCTATCTCTTTTATTTTTTCTAAATTAATTTTTGAAAAAGGAACTAAATTAGGCTTATTCGTTTCATTTAGTCGATCTTCTAAAGCTAATGGTATTGAGTCAAAGAGCTGTTTAAGACCTGATATAGAAACTACCTTATTTTTAATAAGATATTGTATACATTCCACTACTATGAAGCTGCTTACATACTTGGGTAGTTTAGAATTATCGAGTAACTTTTTAAGAATTGAAAAAATGTTTCTTTTTAAATGCAATTCAATCATAGGGAACTTGGCTTTTTCACAATTACTTTGAATGACCACTAAAAAAGAATTGTAAGTATTTAAGCTTATTTGTTTTATATATTTTTTAATCTCGTCGGGAATATCATCAGGTGTAACAGCTATTTTATACTGTTCATAAAGGTTTCTTTCTTCTTTTAAAGGTAAAAGATTTCTATAATGTTTCCTGATATTACTTATCATATTTTCTAATGAGTAGCTGTCAGAAAGATAGAAAAAATGATCTATAATCGCATCCGTTAGATAGCTTTTGATCGTTGAACTGAAATTTTTAAAATGCACTTCATACCCAAAGTTACTCTCCTCAATCAAATCTGCATTAAATTTAAAGTAATTCATTAAATTTGAAGCTTGTTTTAATTTTAATCTAGGAGAACGGTTAATTTTTGCAGCTGTTAAATCAACAACTCTCTTCTTTCTAGAATGTTTTTTGAAACTAAAATCATTAATATTATTCACCTTTAGAATATTGAAATCTGTTGGGTACTGAAAATCTATATAACTTAATTCGATTGCTAATTTTGTATTGATTTTAATTTCATGGTGATTCACTGTTTGAATTATGAATTTCCCATTTGAAATTACCCAGACAAAGAATCCTTGGCTTTCAGTATAAGAAAAAGCATTTTCAATAAAGCTCATTATTGATGTTTTACCTACACCATTTTTACCCATTATTGCTGTTATATTTATTCCAGAATAGTAATCTTCTAGGCTTTCATCATATTTTTCTATATCTAAAGAATACGTATCTTTTGAGTACGAATATGTGTAGTCAGAAATAAATGGTAGGGAAAGGTTCTTTACATTTTGGTGGTTTTTAATAAATATAAATGCAAGTTTCATAAATAGTTTTTTAGAGAAAATTAATAATAGTAAATTTGAGTGAATTAATAATTAGAAGCGTTCCAGTTGAATTGTTTTTTCTAATTATTCCTATTTGCGAAATTCAATAATATTTCAGCATCTGAAGCTTCTCGTCCTGGTGAATCACTATAATGAAAGCTTAAGTTGTTGTCGTTTTCGAAATTTGCATATAACTGAGGTCGTAAAAGTCTTGTTTTATTATCATTGAATATACTTCTACACCCACCATTTCTTCTAACATCAAAACAATAAATTCTACTTGGGTCTTCGCTATCGCTCTGAGACAGGGAGCTAACCATGCTATTTTTAATGTGTTCTGGTTTATTTAAGGTAACAGCAGGTGGAATAAAATTAGAGAAATACTCCGTAAACTGTTGAAGTATTTCCCCTAGGTTTTCTGAATACCCGATACCAAAAAACTCTCTAAGTTCTCTTGGGGATGTATCGTAAAAACCATTACGGTTTGCTTTGAATGTATGACGTATTTCCAAATCATCTTCTCTAATGAATTCTAGCTTTATAAGTGCAAATCGAGGTCTACGCTCTGTTTCGAGAAATAACTTAGCGAGAACTATATAGCTTCTATTTAAATAACTAAATCTAAAGCCCTCGATTACCCAGTTATTTTGTTCCATATCTTGCTTAAGAGATAGTAAGTTTGCAAATACTGACATAACTGCCCTTTATCAAAATTTATTGATGTTAAGATCCATTCTTTTATTTATAGTATCAGAATATTACAACTATTTAATATTCTAAATTTAACTGAACAACGTTTTGTTCTCTAATGCGCAATACATCATCGTAAACAACCTGCCTAGTATTGTAAGTCCAAGGCGGTATCCTTAACTTACCTTGCTTTCTCAATTTCATTAGAGAATCAAATGATAACCCAGTGAGTTGACTAGCCTTTTGTATTGAAATGACGTCATCTCTTTTATTGCAGAAGGTTTGGCTGCAAAAGCTTTTAAATGGTTCAGGTATAACGAATAGAGAGTTAAGCAAATCATTATCGGTCTCGTAGGCAACATTAAGCTTTCCATCAAGTACATCGATTAAAATATCTGCAATGCATATATCGTTATAAAGCATCTCTTGCTTAAAGCCTGTTAAAGGCTCCATACCTTCTACAACTTGTGAGCTTTGTTTAAGCATTTCAAAGATTGGCGACACATCGATCACAGAGCGGTTGTTAAGCCCATTGTGAGTTTTGGAAATAACAAGCCTTGAAGAAAGTAATCGCTCAAGTCCATCTAAATCGATACCAAGCATTGATGTTGCTTTGTCTGTCGTTAACCAAATTGGCTTAAGTGTGTTTCGACATTGCTTTCTATAATCGTATTTGTACATATTCTCGAACACTGCTAGTGCAGGCCAATCACACTTTAAATATTTAGTGAGCGTTAATACATTAGCCAAAACGATATTTAATGGAATGTACTGATTTGAAAGGCTGACGAGTTTATTGAGCCATGCTCTCGCTTTTTGTTCGCAACTTAGCAACCCAAACCCAATTAATAAGTCACTCTGATTAATTGACTCACTTGGATATTTTGACGAACTTTTACATAGGTCATTAAGTACATACGCAGCTAGGTAACAATCAAATACACGTTCTTCATCATCTAAACCTGCTATTAGTGGTTTAGAGCTTAGAGACTTACCACACTTTGGATTTGTACATTCGTTAGCTAACAGTTGAATATCAAACTTAAGCTTTTCACCACAAGATAAGCATTCCGATACCAACATACACTGGTGTTTTTCACAGTGTTTAATGAACGGGTTCTGCCATTCTTCATGAAAATAACCGTTCTCTTCCATGCATTGTGGACAAACTTGCACAGTAGTTAATAATGATTTTTCCCAAAAGGGGAATGACATTAGTAGTGATGATGATTTCTTGAAAGTAAGGTTATCAAGAACATCGATTTTTGACTTTTGCCACTTGATAAGTCGTGTAATTTCTGGCTTTTTTAATACGTGTGTAATGTGCTTAAAACCATTACGCTTTAATAGCCTCAACGTATGACCGATTATTGATTCATTGCTAAAAGCCGTTGGGATCACTGCAAATTTCACTATTCAAACTCAGCCATTAGTTGTTCATGATGATTACGCTCCGCTGCGTTAATTTTTCTTGTAATGCCTCTAATATACTCATCTAGATGAGCTTGTGAGATGTCCTTATCAAAAGGATTAACTTGGCCTTTGCAGAAAAAATCAAAATTACGTTTTAAGAACGGAATTAACTCTTCTATTGATGCTGCATTTTTACAGTTAGGTTGTAAAAATATGTCTCTTAAGGAACTAAGGCTCTTTTCGTTATAGGCAACATATATTCGGTCAAATAAATCTTTATTCTCATCAACAGTAAGTGCTGGTAACCCAATTTGATTTACAAACCAATTAACGCAATCAACCCAATGCTTTGTTCTTGGTTTAATGCGTTTAATTTCAATTGGCCTTATCATGCGACGTGACATCTGCTCTGAATCATTAAACTTCTGATTTGTTTCACCAAATGACATTAAACGCTTTGCAGCAGGTGTACCTGCGAGCACAATTGAACATTTAATCTTATCGTTATCAATCAAAGCGCAGAGGTACTTAATGAAATGCTGAAACTCAATACCGTCGTAGCTCGAAGCAATATTTTGAATCTCATCAAGCATGATTAATTCAACTTCGAGTTCTTCTAATAACGTTATAAATTGATGCTCTAACACCGCTGAACTCACTCTACTTTGCGGAGGTGAAGCGCCTAATCCATCTATTAACAACTTAATCATCTCGTCTACACTCTTTTTTGGCTGTTTAAACGAATAATAAAAAACTGGGCACGTTGTCTTTTCACTACTAGTCACACTTTGCAAAGTAGAACGATAAGCCTTGAGTAAATAGGTTTTGCCTTCGCCAGATTCACCAACAATCAACAGCGCTTGCTTAAAAATGGCAGGGTCATGGTACATACTGTGAACATATTCAACTCGCTCCCATGCTTCGTTAACCTGGGCGTCAAAAAATAGGTTGGATGGTTTAATAGTCATAATCACCAGAGCTGGTCTTTATCATAGTCATCTTTTGTCACAGGGCCTTTAGATTTGTTAGTTTCTTTTTTATTTACTTCAGCCTCTAGGCACTCGATATTAGGTCGAATACTGGTTGCAGCTTTTGAGTCAATACTATGTGAAACGGCAATTCGTTCTTGCGCTGTTAAGAGTTGCGCATTATTTTCATCAAAAGAAGGTGCTCTAGGGCCTCTCGCAGGAGGTTTGCGACGTTTTTGTTTAAAGAATGAGTCTATTTGGCCCTTATAATGACCTGTAATTTCATGCTTGGTATTTTGGTAAATGCCTACACTCTTTGGTTTGTAACCTTTTAATTCATCGAAGCTGATGGGGTAGTCAAAATAGTCAAGGTTATCTGCAGTATTTGTTATAAGTTCACCTGTTGAAGGATCAACCCCTTGAACAGTCACATGCCTTGCATCAAAGGGATCAAAAAATACCGATACATCAGGGTGTTGGTCACCAAGTGCGTCTACTTTTAAAGTATTGTAAAGCGTTTTAAGCTCATTTGGATTTGAAAACGTTTGTGTTAACAAGTATACCTTTCCTGCAGGTTGCAGTTTATGTTTAGGTTTATACGTGCACACATGAAATGCCGACTTTACTCCTGCATAGTTATACTCAGGGTATGGCGTTTCTTTCTTAGACTTAATCCAAGCTTCGATTGGAACATGACCTGCTTCACGATGAAGCTTATGAGAGTATTCAGATAAAAATTTGTTTAGTAAACTTTTGAAGTCACTTACTTTGATATCCGCAAGCTTTTGTAATGATTCTGTTTCAACGGTATTCTTATCTGTGCGCTTTCCTTTGTATGAATTAAAACCAATAGTGACCTTGCCGTGCTTATCTTCTATTTTGAACCCTCGGAAAAAGTCAGCACGTAATGTTTTAAAAAACGATTCAATAAATGGTTTTTTAGCAGGCTGATTTGACGGTGCGTATGTGACACTTACACGTAGTTCTTCACAAGCTTTCTGCATTAACTCGTTGTTAAACCCAGCGCCGTTATCCATGATTAATGAAAAGGGCTTACCGTGCATTGGTAAGTTGTCATCATTCATATAAATCTGACGTATTAAATTAAACCCATCCTCTTTGTTTTCAGCATTAAAACTTAATACAACACCAATAATGCAACGAGTATAAACATCAATTGCAGCATAAAGTGAAAGGGGCGGAGTAGGTAAGCCTGTGTCATCGTCAATCAGACTCATGTTGATGCAAACACGGTCACACTCAACGCGTTGAAGCGCAAAGTAAGTTCTAATTTTCCGTTTCAGCGTTAGCAAACGCTGATTACGCTCTGCTTGCGTCAAACCCCTCATGTTTAGGATGCGGTCTTGCTCACGTATTGCACCCAATCTGCGACTGTAAGTCCTCTCGGAAACGGCGTAGATATCAGAGTTTGATGAAGCGTGCTCTTTTACGAGTTCCCGATAATCTCTATAAAATGCGCCTTTATAAGTCGAATTACTATCTGAGTAAACAGTTGAAATATGATGATTTAATAACGCCTCACTTGCAGAGTTAACCCTTGTTCTACCAACGCGTCTTTTACACGCTAATACATCGTGATTAAATTCTGAATTACACCACTTTTTCCATTGCTTACAAAGCGTTGTTCTCTTTGGATGAGTTGTCGCTTGAGTGTGTGGGTGTATCTTTTCGACACGCTTTATTAACTCATCATATGTTGAAGGTACTGTCGGTTTTAGCCCTTCATTGACAAGCTCTTTTAATACTCGTAAGTATAGTAAGCGTTCCTCTCGTGTACGTTGCTGATATTTGGTTAAATCTAACTTGGGCTTTTCAACACAGTTAGGTAAAAATTTATGCTCTTCTAGATACTTATCGAATTGTTGCTTTTTGATTAGGCGTTTGCCTTTTTCACCATTATCGCCGGACAATAATACTGAATCATCGTCAAAGAACAGTATTGATTCTATTCCACCAAATTCATTTAAAAACTCTTGTCCTCTTTGATACCCCATCATGGCACTACTCTCCCTGATAAAGGTGTATCAATAGTAAGAAACGAGTTCGTATTAAATGTATAGACACCATAGGCTAGTAGGGAGTAAGCATCAGGAATAGGGGTAAGGCAAAACTTTTCGAGGAACTTAATCAGCTCACCAAATGAAATCGACTCAGGAAACGCAATATCGCTAATATCAAACGATAACTCTTGGCTCTTGCAGTCACTTATCATCTGATAGTTAACTAATTCGGTTTCATTTACATCACCTGAGCAAATCAGTTTAATTGCCCAGCCATTCGTTTTACGTGTATAACGACTAAACTCCTTAACCTTCTCTTCATATTCAGCATCGCTAAACTGCTCATGATGAATTTCAATGTATTCGCTGGTACCATCAGTGTAATTAACTAGGAAATCAGGTGTGAAACGGCGTTTACGCCCGTCAACTTCGTGCACAATTTCTTCAGGCTGACTAGCAAAACATTGTACGCTCATGTCATTGTCTAACTTGCACGCAAGCCATAGTTCTAGAAACCCCTCTAGTTTAAGTACGCATCCATTCTTTTTTGAATAATATCGAATAACGTGACGTCCACGGTGCACATTTGCATTTCGTTTTGTACTTTTCATAACAACGACCAGAAATTTTGACAATAAAGTCCACTGCCCACAATTTGAAGACTAGTAGAAATGAGCTATTTTTAAAGGTTGGGTATAAACCAAATTCGGTTAATTGAGCTGTATTACGTTGGTCTTAATTGAATACTTGGAGTCATCGGCTATTTTAAAAAAATTACTTAACTGACAGTGATGTTGAAGCAATTATTTTGTACAAGCAAGTCTGTCGAACTTTTTAAAATGGATAAAAAGAAACCAAGTTTTGATGAGTTACAGACAAAATCATTTTAAAAAGTAAAAATCCAAACCAGATAAAGTTTTCATTTTAAAACGTTTTCAAAAGACTGATATTTAACAAATTTTAATGTTACAAAATAATTTACCCGTCAAAAAATTACTCAAATCCGTTTTAGAATATTTAAATTATTTTAAAGCCTTTTTATAGCTATATGGAATAAGGAGCTAGAAGTATTTGAATCCATTCCGTATTGACGAAATTGGCTGTTTTAGCCCAAAAACGTAAAAGCTACCTTTACATAAACAGTCGAACAATTTTGCAGCGCTAAAAGCAATCGAAATATGGCTTTGCTACTTTTCATGCTACTAATCGCATAATTGATGAAAATCATATGAAAATTTAATAACTTGAGGCACAATCAATATATACAAAAGTCAGTCGGCAGGGAGCACGGTGTCTTTTATCTTAAACTATGCTCCATTTGCTAAAAACCAGTAATTTATTGCTCTTTCATGACATTTAAATTGCCACTTTTTAGCCATTATCTTTCTATCCTGCCAACACACGCATTAATACTTTGTGCTAGCTAGCACTGGTAAATAGGGTTTGTTATGAACAACGAAGAGCAAAACTTCTTAAATGAATTAGAGAAAAAACTTTGGACAGCAGCTGATAAGCTACGTTCTACACTTGATGCAGCACAATACAAACACACTGTATTGGGGTTAGTTTTCCTTAAATATGTGTCAGATGCGTTTGACATTCGCCGCGAAGAATTAAAAAAGCAGTTTGCCGATGAAGATAACGAATACTTTATTGACCCATCTGACTTTGACGCTGGTATTGAAGACCCTGAATACATTGAAGAAGTCAATGCAGAGCTTGAAGTACGAGACTTTTATACCGAGAAAAACGTGTTTTGGGTGCCTAAAGAGGCACGTTGGCATTATTTGCAAGACAACAACAAGGTTGTGATTGGTGGTGAGTTAGAAACTGCCTCAGGTAAAAAACTACGTAGTGTTGGTCAGTTAATTGATAACGCACTAGAGGCGATTGAAAAAGATAATATCAAGCTAAAAGGTGTGCTGAACAAACAATACACCACACTAAGAATTGACCAAAGCAAACTAGCAGAGCTTATCGACCTTATAGCGACTGTACCATTTTGTCATAAAACTATGAACTCAAAAGATATTCTAGGGCATGTCTATGAGTATTTCTTAGGTAAATTTGCTTTAGCAGAAGGTAAAAAAGGTGGTCAATACTACACGCCAAAATCTATTGTAACTCTCATCGTGGAGATGTTAGAACCATTCAAAGGCCGTGTTTACGACCCAGCGATGGGCAGCGGTGGTTTCTTTGTGCAATCAGAAAAGTTCATCAGCGAGCACGGTGGTAAAATTGGTGATGTTTTTATATACGGTCAAGAGTACAACTATACTACTTGGCAGTTAGCCGCGATGAACATGGTCATTCGTGGTATCGACTTTGATTTTGGTAAAGAACCTGCCAGCACTTATACCCATAACCAACATCCAGACCTACGTGCTGATTACATTATGGCTAACCCTCCATTTAATATGAAAGAGTGGAATGAAGGTGTAAGCGATAGTGATCCACGCTGGCAGTTCGGCATACCACCAAGTGGCAATGCCAACTTTGCATGGATGCAACATATGCTATATCACCTAGCACCAAACGGTTCAATGGGATTGCTACTTGCAAATGGTTCGTTAGATACAACTAATAAAAATGAATTTTTAATTAAAAAAGCAATAATTGAAGAGGATTTAGTTGAATGTATTATTGCTTTACCTGGCAAACTGTTTACGAATACCGATATACCCGCGTGTATTTGGTTTATTACAAAAAGTAAAGGAGAAGGAAAAACTGCCACAGGGCGTTATTTAAAAGATCGAAACAAAGAGGTTTTATTTATAGATGCTCGTAAACTAGGGTTTGAAGTAGAAAGAACAACATGGACATTTCTTACAGAAGATAGAGCAAAAATAGTTCAAACTTTTCATAATTGGCAAGAAGGTAATAATTTTGAAAACGTGCCAGGTTTTTGTAGTTCGATTCGACTCTCAGAAATCGAAAAGCACGACTTCGTTCTAACCCCTGGTCGATATGTAGGTGTAGCCCAGGAGAAGGGTGACAATGAATGCTTTGAAGAGAGAATGACATTCTTAACTGACCGACTAAAAGTGCAGTTTAAGCAAAGTGATACACTGAGACAACAGATTAGCGCTACTCTAAAGGAGTTAGGCTATGACTGTTAGTTGGAAAGAAATTGAATTAGGGGATTTCATTGAATTAAAACGTGGATACGATTTACCTAAATCCAAGCGTAGTAGTAACGGAAATGTTGAAGTTATCTCCTCTTCAGGGACATCTGGTTTTCATAACGAGTCAAAAGTTAAAGCTCCTGGGGTCATTACTGGTCGGTATGGAACTATAGGTAAAGTGTTTTACTCAGAGAAAGACTTTTGGCCGCTTAATACAACATTATATGTCAGAGACTTTAAGGGTAATGATCCTCTATTTGTTTATTACCTAATGAAAACTTTAAATTATTCAGAGTACAGTGATAAAGCTGCCGTTCCTGGTGTAAATAGAAATCATATACATAAAGCAAAAATAAAAGTACCAGATTGTTCAAAATATCAAAGTAAGTTAGCTTTAAAGCTTTGGCATATTGACAAAAAAATTATGAAAAACCGTCAAATCAATCAAACCTTTGAACAAATTTCTGAACTAATATTTAAAAGCTGGTTTGTTAATTTTGATCCAGTTAAAGCAAAAGTAGCAGCACGTAAAACACTACTAGAAAATAACCCTTCTGCTACACAAGAGCATATATTTCAAGTCGAATTACAAGCTGCTGTCAAATCTATAGCTGGTGCACATGAGTTTATATCTTCAGAAAAAATACTGAATATCGCTAAGAAATTCCCAAGCCAGTTAGTTGAGTGTGAATCGGGTGAAATACCACTTGGTTGGACATATGCTAATTTTGATGCTGTTTTTAAAGAAAGAAAAGAAAAAGTAAAAGGGATGGCAGATGTAAAGGTGTTATCGGCTGTTCAAACGGGAGAATTAAAAACTCCAGAGGATGTTTTTAATAAACAAGTTCACAGTAAAGATATATCGAAATATAAGCTCGTATACCCTACTGATTTAGCGTACAACCCTTCTCGAATAAATATAGGTTCAGCAGGGTTTAATGTTTTTTCTTATATAGGAGCAGTAAGTCCTATTTATTCTGTTTTACAGTTAAAAGAAAAAAACTTATTACCATTCGCTCGTATGCAAATGAAAAGACAATTTGTAAAAGATTGGATTGATAGCCTCAGTTCCGGTTCTGTTAGACAGTCCTTGTCGGTTGAAGACTTGTTATATATACCAATTACCAAACCCACATCAGATTTGTTGAATGAATTCAACAGAATTTTCAAAACTATTGAAAGCAATATTTTGGCTCTAACTGAAGAGAATAAGACTTTGGAGCTTATTCGTGACAAATTATTAACAAGCCTACTTTCAGGAGAGGTTAAGTTTGACAATAAACATAAGGAAAAATAAATGCCTAATATTGTTCAATGGAATGAAATTCAAAAAAATTACCATCAAGGCAGCTTGCTATTAGGTAATGGTGCAAGTATTGCGGTTGATGGTTGCTTTAATTATAACTCCTTGTATGAGGAAGCTGTTAGAAGGGGATTTATTACTCCACAAGTGCGAGCTGTATTTGAAAAATTTGCGGTGACAGATTTTGAGCTAGTTCTAAGACGTTTATGGCAAGCAAAGCTCGTTAATGAAGCGCTTGAACTTCCTCGCGGTGAAGTGGAAATTGCCTATGAAAATGTACGTCAGGCTCTAATACAAACAGTTCGTGCTACCCATGTAACATATAATAATGCAAGAGAGCATTTAGAACCTATCTATCAATTTCTGAAACCGTTTGAAACCGTAATATCTTTAAATTACGATTTAATAGTTTACTGGGCATCTCAGTATGGCAATCGAGATTTAGGTAACTGGTTTAAAGATTGTTTTAATAGAGGGGTGTTCAAAAAAGATTGGCACGAAATGAGAACACCATTTAGAGCTAGAGGTACAACTCTTTACTTTTATCCACATGGTAACTTGGTCTTGCATCGTTACGGGTTTTCAGGTGAACGTAAGATTTTTACTCGTGAGCAAGATGAAAGCTTATTAGAAGCAATCCTCAGAAAATGGCAGGATGATAATTTAGCACCTGCATTTGTGTGTGAAGGTACTTTGGAAAACAAACTAGAAGCCATCTTTAGTTGCAATTACTTCGAGCGTGTATTTTATGAAGTTATGCCATCTCTTTCTGAAACCTTAGTCATATATGGCTGGGGTTTTGGTGATCAAGATGAGCATATTATCAAACAACTCAAGAAGTCTAATGTACGGAAGGTGGCTGTTTCTATTTATGGTAATAACCAAGTGTTAGTCGGTCAAGTTGAACGGAAACTTGCTGCACTGGGGCTTGAAGAGCTAAGGTTTTTTGATTCAGAAAGTTCTGGTTGTTGGAATAACCTTCCGCAAAAAAATGATGAAACAGAAAAAGATGAGTTGCCAGGTGAAACGTTTTTATTGAGCGGCGAGCGTGTAGCTGCCATCCGTCGAGTGGAAGGCTAACGTTTTGTACAGGGATAAATGATTATGGACAATTTATTAGTAAACCTTAGTAAATACCGACCTCGTGATAATACAAATCCGCTAGAAAACTTTGTCACTGAAGCGTTTGCTTGGTTACTCAGAAGTAGTGAAGAAGTACGTAAAGCGGTTTTTGTTAGAATTAATCAGGCTCTGCAATCACCTTGTGATTTACCGCAAGATGAGTGTGTTGTTTCAACCCAAGAGAACTTTAACGGTAAATTTCCTGATTTGGTAGTGAGTTGGCCTGGTTGTACTTGGGTGTTTGAGCATAAGGTGTGGTCACATTTACACAGTAATCAACTAAAGAGTTATCGAGATTATATAGAGTCACATAGTGACGACTATCGCTTAATTTTAATTACGGCTAAAACTTATCAGCACGCTCAGAACCCCGACGCCGCTTTATGTTGGGAAGACATTTATCATTGTTTACACAAGCTTGAACAAAATACTAACGACGAACAATTAAGTTGGGCACTCAATGATTTTTTAACCTTACTTAAAACTGAAGGATTAGGGCCGAGCACGCCAATCAATCGGTTTGCAATGAGTCATTACCTAGAAGCGATTAAGTTTGATAGCCAAGTAGATTCGGTTTTTAAACAAGCTGAACAGTTGAAATGGCCGCTGTTAAACCTTGATATTAAACCTTTATTCAAACGGCAAAAAACAGAAAGTCGTGTCGGGTTGGAGTTTAGCCCAGAGTTTGATGAGCACGGCAGGCGTTGGTTACCAAGTGTTTTTTGTGGTGTTTTGCTCGATGGTGGCGATCACGGCGTAACTGAGTTTCTTAATGATGAACTTAACTTATGTTTTGTTTTCGACTTTAACAAGTTAGGTCAGGCTTATATTAGTGGTTCAGATACCTATCAAGATTTTAAATCAGACTTGTCAGAACTGGTGAAAGAGAAGTTTTGCCAATGGCAGTTTATTGATACCGCTTTAGAGCCAAAGGCAAGATATAACCGCTGGCATCCTGTTGTTCTTCTTACGCCTATGTTACCTATTTTTAAGGATACGCATACGCATCAAGAGCAAGTTGATTTAGTACATACGCTATTTTCTGAAATACAAACACAGCTTCTTTCGCTTAACTCGTTTAGAAACCTTGTAACCGAGTTAGCTTTGCTTAAGGAAAAAATATGATAACGGAAGACCAATTAGAACAAATCACTATAAGTTGGTTTAAAGAAACTGGTTACCACTATGCCAATGGCTACGATATTGCACCTGACTCTGATACACCAGAGCGTGAAGACTTTCGACAAGTTATTTTAAAAGCGAGGCTCTTAAGTCAGCTTGAAGTGATTAACCCGCACATTCCACTCGATGCGTTAGAGCAAGCAATAGCTGTAGTCACTCACCCCGAAACGCCAATTTTAATAAAGAATAACAAACAGTTTCATCAATATCTGTTAGAAGGTATTAAAGTTGAGTACAAAGAAAATGGTGAAGACAAAGCAGATTATGTACGCCTAATCCATTTTAATCATGTTGCCAAGAATCAGTTCTTGGTGGTGAATCAATTTACAATCACGGGCACCAAAGGAAATCGTCGGCCAGATATTGTTGTTTTCATTAATGGTTTACCGCTAGCAGTAGTCGAGCTTAAAAACCCCGCAGATAAAAGTGCTGATATTTGGCACGCATTCAATCAAATAGAAACTTATAAAAACGAAGTTTCTGATTTATTCATATTCAATGAAGCGCTCGTTATCAGCGATGGCGTTGAAGCGCGAGTTGGCTCATTGACAGCGAGTAAAGAGCGTTTTTTACCTTGGCGTACCGTTGATAATGAAAAAGACAAACCAATTCTAGAATTTCGATTGGAAACATTAGTCCGTGGCTTTTTCAAACCTGAATTATTTTTAGATTACATTCGCCATTTTATTTTGTTTGAAGAATCTGGTGGTGCTTTGATCAAAAAAATTTCGGGCTATCATCAATTTCACGCGGTGAGAGCAGCGGTAGAAGCTACTGTTATTGCAACAAGGCAACCAAACGAATTAGCAATGGTTGCAGAAGCTAATGCTGACTATGCCCCGAAAGTGACGCCAGGTTCTGGTAAAGCAGGGGTGGTTTGGCACACACAAGGGTCGGGCAAGTCTATCTCAATGGTGTGTTATGCGGGAAAGTTAATGGCGCAGCCACAAATGAACAACCCCACCATAGTTGTTGTTACTGACCGAAATGATTTGGATGGTCAGCTCTATAATACCTTTGGTATGGCCGCCGACACATTAAATCAAACTCCTGTGCAAGCTGAAGATAGGGACTCTCTGCGTGAGATTTTAAGCGCAAAGCAATCTGGCGGTATTATTTTTACCACTGTACAAAAGTTTGCCTTGTTAAAAGATGAAACAGCGCACCCAATACTCAGTGAACGTAGCAATATTGTTGTAGTAAGTGATGAAGCACATCGCAGCCAGTATGGTGATAAGGCTCGCCTTGTTGATATAAAAGATGAAAATGGTTTAGTCATTGGCAATAAGTATGTGTACGGCTATTCAAAGTATATGCGTGATGCCATGCCAAATGCCTCTTTTATTGGCTTTACGGGTACGCCAATTTCGGCAGAAGACAAAGATACACGCGCTGTATTTGGTGACTATGTATCGATTTATGATATTCAAGATGCCGTTGAAGATGGTGCAACTGTACCTATTTACTACGAGTCACGCCTTGCCAAGCTTGATATTCGTCAAGACGAAATAGAGCTGTTAAATGACGAAGTCGATGAAATTATAGAAGATGAAGAAGATACGGCTGCTCGTGAAAGTACAAAGTCAAAGTGGGCCGCACTTGAAAAGTTAGTTGGTGCCGAACCGAGAATTGCACAAGTCGCTACTGACTTAATCAAACATTTTGAAACTCGTACAGCCTGCTTCCCTGGCAAAGCGATGATTGTGTGTATGAGCCGAGATATTTGTGTTCATATGTACAATGCTCTGGTGGCTTTAAAACCAGAGTGGCATGACGATGATCCTTCTAAAGGTGCCATTAAAGTTGTTATGACAGGTTCTGCATCTGACAAGGCACTGTTACAACCACATATTCATAATAAAGAAACAAAGAAACTTTTCGAGAAACGCTATAAGGATGTAACCGATCCGCTTGAAATAGTAATAGTACGTGATATGTGGTTAACCGGATTCGATGCGCCTAACTGTCATACCATGTATGTTGATAAGCCAATGAAAGGGCACAACTTAATGCAGGCTATTGCCCGTGTTAACCGTGTATTCAAGGATAAGCCAGGTGGCTTAGTTGTTGATTATATTGGTATTGCTAACGAACTGAAAAGTGCACTCAAAACTTATACAGAATCTAAAGGGCGAGGAAAGCCGACTCATGACAACCATGAAGCATTTTCTATTCTTTTAGAAAAAGTAGAAGTTATTCGTGCTCTATTTGATGGTTTTGATTACTCAAGCTTTGAAGAAAACGCTTTAAAGTTGCTACCTGGTGCGATGAACCATATTTTGAGCTTACCAAACCCAGGAAGTGGCAAGCTTGACGGTAAAAAGCGTTTCTTTGATGTGATGGCTGCTTTAACTAAAGCCTATACACTGTGTAGCACATTGGACGAAACATCTGAGTATAAAAAAGAAATTGCGTTTTATAGTGCTGTTAAGGCGAGTCTTAGTAAGTATACAGGAACAGACAAGCTAAGAACTGACGAAGAAAAGCACTCAGCAATGAAGCAGATTATTGATAATGCGATAGTTGCAGAGGGTGTTGTTGATATTTTTGAACAAGCTGGATTAGATAAGCCAAATGTTGGCTTACTTTCTGATGAATTCTTAGACGACGTTAGAAATATGAAAGAACGTAATCTTGCCGTTGAATTGCTTGAAAAATTGCTTAAGGATGAAGTTAAAGCACGCATGAAAAATGATGTTGTGTCTGAAAAAGCATACTCTGATCGCATATTAGAAACACTTAGGAAATATCACAACCGTGCCATTGAAACTGCTCAAGTAATTGAAGAGCTAATAAAAATGGCTAAGGATATGGAAGCGGATCTCGCCGAGGCTGAAAAGTTAGGAATGAATGCTGATGAGATTGCTTTTTATCGTGCGCTCATCCAAAACGAAGCCGCAGTAAGGGAGTTGGGAGACAATAACCTTAGAGAACTCGCTAAAGAGATAACCACAAAGCTTCGTAAATCAACCACAGTTGATTGGCAAAAACGGGATAGTGTTCGAGCTAGACTGAGAAACTTGGTAAGAAGGGCACTTAGACGTTTCAAGTACCCACCTGATCGTTCAGATGAAGCAATCGAGTTATGTTTGAAACAAGCTGAAGTATTAAGTGAAAGTTGGTCAGAACGGGATAATAAACAATTTTCAGAAAATGATATAAGCAAACTCGTTATAAATAAGCTTTACCAAGATAGTGCGATTTTTTCTATCGAACATAGACATTCGTCAATGTATAAATCAGAAGAGCTTCATGAAAAAATTCTCGAATATACACCGAATGTAAATGTTGAGGGTCATTTCGGTTCTGAGGGTGGCACATATGTAAAAATGCCAGCATTACTTCAAATGCTTCAAGATTTAATGACAGCAGATGGGTTCATAGGCGAAATTATTGGTAGCTCATTAGGAAGTTTGGTGCCACTGAACTGCATAAATGCAATTTGTAAAAAGCTATTTGGTAATAATATTCCTTTAACACCAGAGAGCTGCTTAGTTTTGACTTCATTTCCGCGCGAAACAATAAGGACAGTTGATGAGTTACTAACCAACGCGTCTAAAAATGCTGACTACCTTGGAGTTCGTAAACTCGATGAGACTGATTTAGGCAGAGTGCTTAATGAGCTTAAGAATTATGAATTATTATCTCAATTGGGGGACAGTCGTTGGGAGATTAAGGCAAAAGTCAGAACTGTATTCTAGTTTTTGTTGAATTGCAGAAGTTCTCATTGTTGTGTTCTAGATATTAAATGAGGACTTCTGTGGTGAGTTAGTTAAGAAGAGTGAATCTCAAAGTGCCGCAAAATCTCAACTTAAGTGGCCGTGATCAGACTAATGAGGCTGCTAATATACATAAACAAGTTATTTAACATAATATAAATTATAGGAAGTAAAGTATCTCTACATAGCTATACCTATTCTTTGCGCATGTTAAGTCCAACACTAGACGGTATCGGACATTAAGGTGGTGTTTTATCATATTATTCATTTTATTAGTGCTTGTTTCTTGAGCTTAGTTATCTCATGACTTATATTAAAACTATCAACTTGAGATGTAACGATAAGATGTAAACGATATGGAATTTGTGAAGCCGTTAGAACCTATTCTGATAATCGATGATATGCAAGATATCCGCGACTATCTAAATCAAATTTTAACTGGTCTTGGTTTTGACAATATTTTAGAAAGTCGAGATTTTGAATCAGCTAAAACCGTAATTGAAGAAAAGTCGCCTAACGTAATCTTTCTTGATATTGAACTACCTAACACTGACGGTACGGAAATTCTTGAATACTTAAATGACCACCATCCTCATACGCACGTTGTTATGTGCTCTGGTCATAATAGTCTTGAGAATGTGCAAAACACCTGGGAATTAGGTGCTAAAGGTTTTATCGCCAAACCATTCAACGCAAAAAAAGTCGACTCTGTTATGAAACGTCTAGAATTGATGGAAACCATAACAAATTAAGTAGTTTATGAATTCGACAATCCAACTCATTATCGATGACCTATCAACGGTTATTTTTGGTAAGCAACAACAAATCAAGCTCGCCCTTACGTGTTTATTTAGTGAAGGTCACCTGTTAATTGAAGATTTACCAGGCATGGGAAAAACCACGTTATCTCATGCACTTGCCGCAGTTCTTGGCTTGTCGTATCAACGTATTCAATTTACTAGCGATTTATTGCCTTCTGATATTCTGGGTACAAACATCTTTGATGCTAAAGAACATTGTTTTTCTTTTCATCAAGGTCCGGTATTTAGCCAAGTTGTTTTAGGTGATGAAATTAACCGTGCAGGTCCTAAAACACAAAGTGCACTGTTAGAAGCAATGGAAGAAAAACAAGTGACGGTAGATTCGGTTAAACACGCCCTACCATCACCATTTTTTGTAATTGCTACGCAAAATCCAGTGCATCAATCTGGTACTTATCCGTTACCTGAGTCACAATTAGACCGCTTTTTCATGCGTATTAGCTTAGGTTTTCCTGATAAACACGCTGAGAAAAACCTCATTTTAGGTTTAAACAATCGTAATTATGATGACTTACCTGTTCGCATTAACCCTGAGCAACTTTCTGTTATTCAAAAAGAAATTAATAAAGTAACGATAAGCAACGTGGTGGTTGATTATATCCTTGAGCTCGTTGCGTTTACTCGCCAAGATAACCATTTTGTAAACCCATTATCACCAAGAGCGAGCATTGCGCTTGCCCGAGCTGCAAAGTCATGGGCGTATATTGAAGGTCGTGATTTTGTAATGCCTGAAGATGTACAAGCGGTTTTCCCTAGTGTGACTGATCACAGGCTTGGCTTAAATGCTGGTGACAGCGGCTATGCACTTAAACATGTGCCCGTAAGCTTATAAAACATGTTTAAGCGCCCTGCTTTTGTTAATCAATTTCGTCAGTCAGTTTTTAATAAGTTATTAAAAAACAAGCATAAAACTAACGAAATTGAGCTTCAGCATAAAACAATTTATGTATTACCCTCAAAACTTGGTGGGCAGTTTTTACTAATTGCCTTACTGAACTTTGTGATGGGCATAAACTATCAAAACAACTTGATTTTAGCCATGGCGTATTTAATGGTGGTTGTTTTAGTATTTGCGATACTCACCGGCTATAAAAATGTGCGAGGTTTGTCGGTTAAATACCAATCAGTTAATGAAAGTTATGCGCCAAAAGCCCCTTTTGCGCGTTTTCAAATTCACGCACGATCATACTGTGAGCTTATAAAACTGGTTAATGACAACCTTGAATCTGAAACTGTATCACTGCAAAACAACGAGAAAAAGACCGTTGAAATCGCGCTAAAATGCTGTGAACGTGGTGCATATGGCTTTGATAGAATAAAAATCATTAGCCACTTTCCATTTGGTTTAGTGTCTGTGTGGAGTTATATGGAGCCAACCGAAACGGTTTATGTTTACCCACAGCCTATCGCCACTGAAAAGCTTGATACTCAGCTCCATGACAATGATGTACACGACGGCGATAATGCACAAGTTAAAGCCGGTAATGATGACTTTTACCAGCTTACTCCTTTTCTGCAAGGTACAGCGCTTAATAAGGTATCGTGGAAACACTTCGCTAAAACTCAGCAACTATTAACGAAAGAATTTACCAGTGATGCATCACAGGAATTAGCGCTTAATTTCAATATGTTAAGTGGCAATAATGAGCACAGATTAAGCCAGTTATGTTTTTTGGTTAATCAATTAACTGACCAACACATGGCGTTTTCGTTAACCTTACCCAATAAACACATTGCAAAAGGCCAAGGGATCAATCATCAAACAACCTGCTTGCAAGCATTAGCGGAGTTTTAAGTATGAATACGCCGCTTATAAATACTGTTTTATCACTGCTGTTTATTGTTATCAGTGGCTTTTTGTTTACTGAAGTACCTACTCCATTCTTAGCCATATTGGCTGGCCTGAGTTTTTTAAACCTGTTTTTAGGTAAGTTTTATAAAAAACTAAATGGGTTGGTGGCGAATATTTTGGCTGCGGTTTGCTTAGTTGCCTTATTTGTTCTGGTTGGTGTGGGCGATACCGTAAAGTTATTTGTCTCGATGATGCTACTTGCTAGTAGCTTTAAATTGCTGCAAGCGAAAACCGTTAAACAGTATCAAACTGTGTGTTTACTGGTGTTTTTTAACCTTTCAACGGTGTATTTGTTTCATCAAGGATTATTTGAAACCTTGATAGTCAGTGTACTTTATATTGTTAACTTCGCGGTACTAGGCTATTTAACTAGCCCTCAAAGCTTTAAGGCCGCTAACAAACAAAGTTTTAAAACCATACTACTAGCCTTACCCATAGCGGCGTTTTTGATTTTATTTTTACCTAAAATTCCAGCGTTTTGGCAGCTACCGGGGCCAAAGCTTGCTAAAACGGGGTTATCAGAGCAGGTTAACCCGTTTTCGATTGCGAAATTAGCAGAGTCAGATGACTTAGTTTTTCGGGTAGAACAACAGCCAGGGCAAACCTTACAAGCCCCCTATTACTGGCGCAGTCTTATTCATGATGAGTTTAATGGCAGTGAATGGTTAATATCGGACATTTTGAAATCGCAACAATATAACCCAATTCGCCGTACTATTACTCAAAGTAATGGTGTTAATTATCAGGTTATTGCAGAGCCTTCATCTTCTAATTGGCTTTTTGCAGTTGGCTTTGCGCAAAGTGATAATTCTGATGTGCACTCAACCTACAATGGTTTGTTAAAACGCAAAGGTAACTTAAACAAAAACATTAAATACGCGGTAACGAGTAGTGAGGCTATGCTGAGTCTAAATGACTTTGAGAAACGCTTATATACCCGCTTACCGAAAACAACTAATCCACAAACAACGGCACTGGCAAACCAGTTGGCTGCTGAGCATGAAAATGCGCAAGCTTACTTTAACGCACTACTTGATTACTTTAATCAGCAGCAGTTTGCTTACACATTAACACCTACACCCATGTATGGTGATAATACGTTAGACCAGTTTGTGTTTGATACCAAACGTGGCTTTTGTGGCCACTATGCCAGCACCGCTGCATTTATGTTTCGTGTTGCCGGTTACCCTGCCCGTGTTGTGTCGGGTTATTTAGGCGGAGAACAAACTAAAGCCGCTACGCTTAACATTTACCAATATGACGCCCACGCATGGGTCGAAGTATTCTTTGATGAAAAATGGCATATTTTTGATGCTACCGCTGTTGTTGCCCCGGAACGTTTAAACGGTTCGTTATCACAACTGGGGGATTTAAACGAAAGCTTTAACGACAATCTTAACTTTGGTCTAAAGCGTTGGAGCCACTTTAAAGCAATAAACTGGCTTAGAATTCACCTTGAAGAGCTCGACTATAAATGGACTAACTGGGTGCTTACGTTTGACCAAGAATCACAACAAAGTCTATTTGATTCTCTGTTTGGCAATAAGTCAGCATGGCTAACACCTTTAATTGTGTTAGGTACATTATTACTGAGCTTTACTGGCTATTTCTTATATAACAAACGCCCTATTCGAAGTAGAGAGCCGCTGGTTGATGACATCACTAAGCTTTATCTGTGGGCAAAAAAGCAAGGCATTGAGCTAGTTGATACCAACACACCACTACAAAATATTGCTTTAATTAAACAGCAAAAGCCTAGTACAGAGGCATATTTAAGTGAGTTTGAGCAAATAATCATCGAAGTACGTTATCAACAGCAATCATATAATCAAAATCGCAAAAACCGCGTACGAGTTCTGTTAAACTCTCTCAAAACAGCCAAATAGAGAACAATATGAATGCAGTAATTGTCGGCGTTATGTTGATGCTGATCCTGACACTTTGTCGAATTAATGTCATTGTGGCGATGACGGTAAGCGCAATTGTAGCGGGTTTGACCGCAGGCCTTGGTTTATCACAAACCGTTAATGCATTTAATGATGGCTTATCGGGCGGCGCTGAAATAGCACTGAGCTATGCGATGTTAGGTGCATTTGCGGTGGCTATTTCTAAGTCAGGTTTAACCCGTATTTTAGCGTCTAAGTTACTAAAGCAAGTAAACGACAATAGCCACAAAGGCGAAACGACGCTTAGTTATCTTATATTGAGTATTATTTTGTTGTGTGCGATCTCGTCGCAAAATTTGATACCCGTACATATTGCTTTTATACCAATTCTAATACCGCCCCTACTTGTTGTTTTTAACAAGTTACGCCTTGATAGACGTGCTATTGCGTGTATCTTAACCTTCGGCTTAGCCACCTCTTATATGGTGCTACCTTATGGTTTTGGTGGCATTTACTTATACTCGATACTACACAAGAACCTCACTGAAAATGGCTTAGAGATTGTTAATACTCAAGTGCCGATGGCAATGATCATTCCAGCCATTGGGATGTTATTTGGTTTATTGGTTGCGGTGTTTATATCTTATCGAAAACGCCGTAGTTACGAGTCTCACAGCCTAACAGAGCAACAGCAAGAGGTTGTCATTGAACAGCCTAAAAAGGTTTTAGCAGTGGGAATTACCGCCGTACTTTGTTCATTAGTGGCACAAAATATTAGTGGCTCTATGATCCTAGGTGGTCTTGTTGGGGTAGCTATATTTACCTTATTCGGTGTTGTAAAACTTGAACAAAACGGCGATGTATTTAGTAAAGGCATTGCTATGATGGCGATGATTGGCTTTATTATGATTTCGGCGCAAGGTTTTGCTTCAGTGATGAAAGCAACCGGTGATGTAGCTTCATTAGTTAGCTCTGCCGCAGGATTGATTGAAGGTAACAAGCCCCTTGCTGCTGCGTTAATTTTACTCGTTGGTCTATTAATCACCATGGGCATTGGTAGCTCGTTTTCGACGGTGCCAATTATAGCCACCTTGTTTGTGCCACTTTGTATGGAACTAAACTTTTCGGTCATGGCTACTGCAGCACTGGTTGGTACTGCTGGTGCGCTAGGAGATGCTGGCTCCCCTGCCTCTGATTCAACACTTGGCCCAACATCGGGCCTAAATGCAGATGGTCAACACGACCATATTTGGGACTCTGTCGTGCCTACTTTTATCCATTTTAATATTCCACTACTGATTGCTGGCTGGGTTGCGGCAATGGTGTTGTAAAATTAGCATTGTTTATTTTAAAGCCCCAATTTGGGGCTTTTTTATTGGCTGAATAAAATACGTAAAGCACGATTTAAATCATGAAATCTGATTGGTTTAGTGAGAACTTTGTCCATTCCTGCTTCTAAGCAAGCGCTCTTATCTTGTTTAGAAGCATTTGCAGTTAATGCCACAATAGGTATGGTGAGGTTTAGTTTTTCGCGCATGTACTTAGTTGCACTTATTCCATCCATAATCGGCATCATCATATCCATAAGAACCAAATCAAAAGTACTTGCTTGCACTTTTTCAATTGCCTGCTGGCCGTTATCTGCAAGTGTTACATGATGGTTAAGTTTTTCTAGGATTGTCTTAATTAACACCTGATTCGTTTTATTATCTTCTGTTACTAAAATAGAAATCGGCTCAAGTGACTGTTCTTGTTCCTGTGTGTGAGTGGTCTCTTTTACCAAGGTAAAGGGTATCACTATCGTAAATTTAGTGCCTACGTTAGGCTCACTAACAACAGTGATAGTTCCTTTCATAAGATCGACCAGACTTTTTGTAATACTCAGCCCAAGACCTATCCCTTCAGCTTGCCTGTTTACGCCATCATCATGTTGTTTGAAAGCGTCATAGATTGTCTCAAGTTGAGACTGAGACATACCTTGCCCTGTATCTGAGATCTCAAAAATAAGTTCTTTTTCGTTACTATCAACTTTAAAATTAACAGTACCAACTTTAGTAAATTTAATCGCATTATCTAAAATATTAAATAGGATCTGTCCAACGCGAGCACTATCTATATCGATAGTTTTGGGTAATCCCATTTTTATTTCAGATGAAAAAATAACGCCCGTGCTTTGGCTTGTTTCTAAGAATTGAGAAGCGATATTTTTAACCAATGTATAAATGTCTGTCGCTTTGACATCAAGTTGCAGTGAGCCACTTTCGATTTTTGAAAAATCTAAAACATCGCTTATCAGATCTAGAAGAAGGTCTGCACTAGTATTAGCGTAATTTAACCACCTACTCTGTTTTTCATTTAACTCAGAGTCAGCGAGTAGTTCTAACATGCCAACAATGGCGTTCATTGGGGTTCTTATTTCATGCGACATAACAGTTAAAAATTGCGATTTTGCAAGACTGGCTTCTTCAGCCTTGTTCTTCGCTAGATTAAGTGCATACTCTCTATCTTTATTTACTGTTATATCTTTTGCAATACCCATATAGCCTTTGAAATGACCATTTGCATCATATTGCGGTTTACCACTAAAAGACACCCAAGCTTGAGGTGATGAATTTATCTCAAATTCAAAATCTATAAATTCATTTTGTTCTGACAATAAGTGTTTAAATTGAGACCACTTTTTTAACTGCGTTTGTTCATGTTCAGTTATTACATCGTCAAATGTTTTATTCAGGAAATGCCTTTTGTATAGATTGTTTGCTTCGTTTGAGGTTAATACGTTTGTAAACAGATTATTTTCTGTGGTTTTCCAAAACCATTCACTGGCAAAGTCATTAAATAGATTTGAAAGCTCAGCTAAACGGCTTAATAGTGAAGTCGAATGAAATTTTTGCCTGTTAAGCCTCGTTTGATGTTCTAATTGATGTGCAACTTGTTGAAGTAAAATTTGTAATGGCATTGATTCAAGTTCGTTAAAACAAGCTCCTGGTTCAATAGATAAAAATACCAGGCATTGAGCTTTACCAAATCCTGTTTTTACTTGAAAGACTAAAGCACTCTCTACATTGCTTGGGGTTCTAAACATGCTGCTATTGTTAATCTCAATCCATAACATTGAGTCATCAATCAAAGCATCAATAAACAATGTTTCTTCAAAATCGAAATACTTCATAGTACGCATTTCGACTGATGCTTTATTGTTTTCAATATTAATTAAACAAAGCTCATTAAAACTAAAATAAGGATTAAGTAAAACTTGAAGTTCTTTTTTAACAGTTTGATTTTCTGTTATTCCATTAAACTGTCTTAGCACAATTGGTAATTGCTCTAAGTTAATACCCGCCATGGCTTTTCCTATCAAAAATTGCATCGCATAATGCAAATATAGAAAAAAGAATTAGATTCATCCATATATTTTTTAAAAAATTATCGATATTTCATCATATTAGCTAAATCTTAAAAATGGTATGCCTTATGCTTTTAATTGGTATGAACTAATTAGGGTGAATCAAATGAAAATTGTATGTATTGGTGGTGGCCACGGCTTATCTCATATGCTTAGTGCAATTAGACCACATTGCGCAGAACTTACTGCAATTGTCGCAACAACTGATAATGGTGGTAGTACAGGAAAACTAAGAAATAGTCAGGGGGGCGTTGCTTTAGGTGATATAAGACGTTGTTGCCTACAACTTGCCGATGATGACTCATTAGTACATAAAGTATTTCACCATCGCTTTGAAGGCGGTGAGTTAGATGGTCATAGTTTAGGTAATTTAACACTGCTAGGGTTATCACAACAAACTAACTCTGCGACTCAGGCAATTGCTTGGTTCAATGCGATGTTGGGCAATTCTGAAACCATTTTGCCAATGTCTGATGAGCCAACCGATTTATTAGCTGTTTTACCAAACGGTGAAAAAATTATTGGTGAATGCCAGATAGACTCGCTAACTCAGTTACCTGAATATGTCACTCTATCTCAAAATGTAAATGCGGCTCCAGGTGCTGTTGAAGCAATACATAATGCTGACTTAATTTTAATTGGTCCTGGTAGCCTAATAACCAGTGTTATGCCAGCTATGCTTGTAGAAGATATCGCTCAAGCAATTAACATGACTTCAGCGTGTCGAGTGTTTATAGAAAATATTGCAAAAGAAACAAGTGTAATTAAATCATTAGATTTAAAACCCGTTGATTGGCTTGAAAGTATGCTGGGATATTCATTTTGTGATTTAAGTATTTCACACGACGCACTTAGCGAAATTGTTTCACATTTTGATGATGTGATTAGAACACCAAATCAGCAACATGATATTGAACAACTTAGTACAGTTTTTGGTGAGATACTTAAAATGCCATTAATTTTGGAGGCTGATAAATCAAGCCGAACTGATCAAGCTATTTCCATGCTTTAGTGTTAGTGAAAATTGGTCTTGCAGTGTCTCGATTAAATCATGCAATTCATGATCGAATTGTTCAGCTTTGGCTTTGTGCTCAATTTGTTCAGCAATAGAACCTACAGAAAGCGCGCCATAGCTTCGGCTACTGCTTTTCAGACTATGAGCATTTAAAGAAATAGTTGCTTGTTTTGTTGTATCAGCAATATCGTTAACAATTTGTGTGGATTCAGTGAGGTACACTTGTAGTAGCTGTTTTGCTAGGTCTTCACCAACATCCTGTTGCAATTGTGCAAATGTAGCAGTATCTATCATGTTTTTTCCTTGGAGTAGATATGAAGTACAGTGTTATTTTATTTGTAGATTCAAGCATCATTGGCGGCATCGAAAGCCATATCATCGCCCTATGCAATTTGCTTGAACAATATAATATTAAAAGCTCAGTTTTGTTTTATCAAGATCATAATAACATCGCATTTTACAATCGTTTAGATAATGCAAATATTGACTACCAATTTGCGGGCGGAAGTTTTTTTGATTTTTACAAAATTATCAAAGGGTTACCATCTAGTTCGTTACTTCATACTCATGGTTATAAAGCAAGTATATTAGGCAAGCTCGCTTGCTTAATGCAAAATCGCCGTTGTATATCTACTTACCATGCCGGTGAGCAAGGTCAGGGACTCGTTTATCTATATAACAGGCTTGATAAGCTTTTAAGCTACTTTTCATTTAATTTTGCCGTTTCAGATATTCTTTCAAAACAGATTTACAAAGCAGAACTACTGGAAAACTTTATCAGTTTGAATAATAAATCTAAGCACTCAATAAACATTGAGAGAGAGCCAATTAACGTTGGCTTTGTTGGCCGCTTATCTTACGAGAAAGCCCCTGATATATTTATTGAGACTGCTAAACAGTTTTCATCTGAATATCTTAATTTTCATATGTTTGGTGATGGACCAATGGCAAGTGAATTAGATTTAACAGCAATAACTTATCATGGACAATGTGAGCCAGAACAAATATGGCCACATTTAGATGTATTGGTTGTTTGTTCAAGGGCTGAAGGTTTACCTATGGTTGTTCTTGAAGCAATGTCTAATGGTGTACTAGTGATTTCTGCACCTGTTGGCCAACTTGTTAAAATCATTGAGCATTTAAAAAATGGCTTACTAATGACTGATTCAAGCACTGATGCATTAGTAAAGCAATTAAATTACTTACGATCACTCAGTGCTGAGCAAAAGCGCAATATGCTCAAAAAAGCTAAGCAATTAGTTGAGCAACGTTTTTCAGGTAAACAGCAATTTGAACAATTAAATAAGGCTTATACCGCTAGCTTACCTGCATTTCCTCCCAACTCTTGATTTTTCTGTAAAGTGTTGAAGGACTCACATCTAACAAGGCCGCTGCTTTTGGAATATTGTTATCACAAGCATCGATAGACTGTTCTATATAGCGTTTTTCAACTAACCAAAGGGGTTCTATATCTGACTGAGAAAACTCTGCTGGTTTTTCATCAATTGAAATTATTTCTGAAGATATAGGCGTACTATCCTCAAATTGTGTTTTAACCCTATGACTTGGTTCAGAAGCTGCCGTATCGACTGACTGGTTTTGGCTATGAGGTAAAGCAGGGATCATATTTGTTTCTATATAATCCTCATTGTGAAGTACGAGAATATTTCTAATTGTATTTTCTAGCTGTCGAACATTACCCGGCCAACTGTATTTTAAAAACATGTTTTTAACAGCATCAGACATGCCCCTGTAACTACGCCCTTCCTCTTTACTAATTTTTTTGAATAAGGCATCTGCTATCTCAATAACGTCTCTGCCACGTTGATCAAGAGGTGGTAAAGTGACAGGAATAACATGTAAACGATAATATAGATCCTCGCGGAAACGCCCTTCTTTAACCTCAAGCAAAGGATCACGATTTGTTGCACAAACAAAACGTACATCAACTTTAACCTCTTTTTCACTCCCTACTTGCTGATAACAACCAGTTTGAATAAAGCGCAAGAGTTTACTCTGAAGATTAATATCCATTTCGCAGAGCTCATCTAAAAATAAAGTTCCTCCATCAGCTTGGCCGGCAGCCCCTTCACGGTTTGCAATGGCCCCTGTAAATGCGCCTTTTAAATGTCCAAAAATCTCACTTTCAATTAAATCTTTAGGAATTGCGGCACAATTCAAAGCAACAAAGGGTTTATTTGCACGCGGAGATGCTAGGTGCACTGCACGGGCACATAATTCTTTTCCTGTACCACTTTCACCAGTAATAAAAACGGTTGCTTTGCTTGCTGAGGCAGATTTAATAATTTGGTAAACAGATTGCATTTCAGCAGAGCTGCCAATCAAATCAAAGTACTGTCCATTCTCATAGGTACTTTTGTATGTTTTTACGGTTTGCTTTAAGTCTTTTAGTTTTAATCCGTTATTAACAGTTATCCGAAAACGATCCGCTTCAATGGGTTTTTCTAAAAAGTCACTCGCACCTAATTTAATTGCTTTAATGGCCATTTCTTTTGTTGCATGGCCTGTTAAGACAATTACCTGCGGAGAGTTCTCAGCATTTAATGATGATAAAATATCAAGGCCATTCATATCCGGCAGCATGACATCTAATATGATCAGGTCTGGTTGAAATTCTTCTAAAGCAGCTATCGCCTGCTCGCCGGTGTAAGCGATGCGCGTATTTACACCCGTGGGTATTAAGTATGACTGGTACATTAAAGCCAGTGACTCAGTATCTTCAACAATGAGAATTTTAGGTGGCATTGGTATGTCCTTATTTTAATAGCTGTTGAGATAAAGTGATTATGATACAAAACCTTACTAATAGCTTAGTGTGAAATCGCTCAGTTTGTAAACTCAAACTTTAGTGTTTGTTGATCACAATGAGTGATGCATCATCAACTTCTTCAGATAACTTCACTTGACTGGCTTGCCATAAACCATATGCAAAATCTTCATTGTAGAGTTTGTTTGCGTTTAATTTCGATACTATTTGATCCACTTCATCTAAGTGCTGGTTATCTAACCAACCATCTGTAAAGATTAATATGTGCTCAACCTCAGCTAGTTCATATTGGTAATGCTTAAATTGATGTTGATCATTAAGGCCAAGCAAAGGATCTGTGCCAACTAGCTGCTCTAAACGGCCTTGTTTATTAATAACACAAGGCGCAGGATGACCCGCATTGAACCAATGTAAACGATTATCTTCGATATAAATTATCAACAAGGTTACTAAGCTTGATTTACATAAGCGCTGCTCAGATAGGGCTCTATTCAACATAGGTAGTACGGTCTCTAAAGGGATCTCTGTTGCTAAACAACCACTTAAAAAACCTTTAATAGCAAAGCTTTCTTTTAAAGCGACTAGACCATGTCCCATCATATCGCCAATTACCACGGCGTTGCTATGCTGGTGGGGATACAAACAAAAATCTCCCCCCATTTGGCTTATAATTGAGCCAAAATTATAAGCGTTATACGTTTCTAGCTCACGTTTGGTTGGCGCTCTTTCCTCATTAACAAAGTACTTTAAAGCAGAGAACCGATGAACAATTCTTTCAATACTTTGCAGTAATCTAGTTTTGGTAACAGGTTTAACTAGATAATCATCAACGCCGAGCATATTAATTCTTTTTATCAACTCTTCACTGTCATCCCCCGTGAGCATAACAACTGATAAATTAATTTTTAGATTTGACTGGTTTAGTCGTTTTAATAGCGGCTCACTCGTACCATTTTTAAGCTTGTGGTCTAACAGTAAAATCGTCGCACCTGAGGTAAGGATCTCTTGCCAACCTGATTCAATGTCTTCGCAACAAATTACTTGAAAATGTTCAGATAAATAGGCTTTAAGCAGAGCCAATTGTGACTTATCATCATCAATGTATATCAATGTTGGCCGCTTATCGATATTGTTTAAACAGAAAGAAAATGTATTAAATTGATGATGAGTATTATAGCTAGCATTAGGAAAATAATGCTTGATAAGCGCAACCCCCATCCCCCCTTCAACAAGCTCACCGCTGTCTATTTCCCAATTTGATGAGTGATTATTAAAAATATCATAACTTTTAAATGAATCTTTAAATTCAATTCGTAACTGCTGGTTTGATACTTTAAATATACTAAATAACAAAGGCTTATCATTTTTCTTTGTGTGGCGTAGTAAATTAGTTAAATACTCGGTTGCTACAAGGCCTGCAGCATCAATGTCTTGGTGCTTGACACTAATTGCAGTAAGGATATGTTTTAAAACATGCCGTATCTCACTCACTATCGGCCAATCTAGCGTATAACTCTTTTGATAAAGGCAGTCCATTTGTCTCTCAATATGCAGTAAACAACCAACGTTGTTTAATTATTTTATTTATTAGGTAATTAGAAAGTTTAGGCCATTTATGTTGGCGCGTTTTAAGTGACTCAATCAAACGTGTACCCAGTGGAGCAAAGTTATGCTGTGCGACTACAATTTTAATCTCAGTCAATCCTGCTTGCTCTAGATTTGTAATGCCATGGCACAGTGCTTCTTCATCATTTAAACCTAATGAAACAGTCAAAAATGTCATGTCAGTACATAAGCTTAGCGCATGTAATGGTACATTGCCTCGATTACACTTAAGTGCTGGGCTCATATCAATAAACACATAGTCATATTCTTGTTTTATTCGTTCAATTGCATCGTTTAGGATTGATTTGTTTTTAACTGATTCCAGCTCATTTAGATGCTGCATAGTTAAAATATCAACGTGATCTGTGCTAATAATATTTAATTGACAACTTATATCACTAAAGCACCATGGCCCAATGTCAGTACTTTGGTTCTGATCAAGTTTAAAAGGCGAAATTGGGTTCAAATCAATGATCAAAACTTTTTTTGATTGATTGCATAGTCTTGTTGCAACGCTAGTACATAAGGAAGTTGACCCCTCACTTCCTGTTAAAGATATAAAACAAATACAGCGAGCTTTAAGGTTATCAATTTCATTACAAACTGCTTCAAGCTCTTGGTATTGAGAAGGTATCATTTTCATAGGCCCACCACTAAAGCGATTACTGTTATGAAGTCGAGAAAGTTAGATTTAAATTGGCTAATCAAATCCTGACCTTTATCTGGCACATAAAGCGTATCGCCGGCACGTAACACAGGGATATACGCTGAATTCGGATTCTTAACAAACTCTTCTAAATCAAATACACGAGACTGCTCTTTACAGCATGAATGATTAACCACCACAATTTTGTCTATGAGTGCAGAGCTTGATGGACCGCCTGCTTCTGCTAGTACGTCAAGTACCGTCATAGTGTCATCAAAGCTGTAACGACCAGGCTTTTCAACAGCCCCCATAATACGCACTACTTGCTCTTTAGGGGTACGTAACCAATCTTTATCTTTTTCAGGAATGTAGATGGTATCGCCTGGTAAAACGTGTGGAAAGAGTGTTTCATCGCCTGTTTCAAAATAAAGTGCGAGGTTTAACTTACTAACCTTTGCAGTGTTTCCATTACGATGGGTAATACGAATATTACGTAAATCTGCATTATCTGTAGGACCATCAGCCGCGGCTAAAATATCAATAAAATGCATATTGGTATTAAATGCATAGCGGCCTGGAGAACCAACTTGACCCATTATATAAATAGATTTACTTGATTCTTGGCGGATCCATTGCGATTTATTATCAGCAGGATCAACTGGCAGTTCCTCAACAATGATAGTGTCGCCAGCAATCAAGTTGGGTAATTCATAGTTTCCTGCATCATTAATTGTATACTGCTCTAAATCGAAACGTTTAGTGACTTCACCGTTACGAACGATCTTTATATCATTGATATTTGCGCCTTTAGTTGGCCCGCCTGCATGCGCAAGTAAATCTGTGAAATCCATTTCGGGACTCCATTCATAACGGCCCGGTGATTGGATTGCGCCGATAATTTTAATTGCGCGTTTTGGTGGCACTTTCAACCAACTTTTTTCATTTTGGTCAGTCTTTTCTGGAACAAAAATCACATCTCCTGGGTTTAAGTTAGGCACTTTTACAGTCACAATTCCTTCACTGTAGCCTTGCAGATCGAATAAAATACTTTCGCCCGATGGCGTTAAAATCTTAATCTGGCGAGTTTCTGCAAAGCGAGTCGGCCCGCCGGCATTCGCAAGAATATCTAAAAAGCTGGTACTATCGCCGGCCTCATAAGCGCCCGGCTTTTGTACTTCACCCATGATGTAGACGGTACGTGATGTAGTGTTTACATCATCAACCATGATAGGCACGTAAATCGTAGAACCAGCTTTTAGTGCAGGCATTGTATCGTTGTTAGGTTTATCCAAATACGCTTTTAGGTCAAAAACAACAGGTGTTTTGTCTACGATAACGCGAATTTTGGTTACATCTGCGTAGCGAGTTACGCCTTCAGCTCGCATCAATGCATCTAATACACTCATATTTTCTTTGAATGAAAAACTACCTGGATTGTGGACTTCACCAAGTAAGGTGATTGCACTGTTATCGCTGGCATCACCGGATGCACTTAATGTTTGCGCATCAAAATCGATTTGTACATTGCCTAATAGTGGTGATACAGGTACGAATACTGTGTCGGCACTTTGTAATTGGGGTAATAAGTCAATGTTGCCTGAATCTAAATAGGCTTTGTAATTGAATTCTATTACATCGTTACCGCGACGAATTTGTAGTCTGTCTAGCTGTGCCCCTGGTTTCAAGCCACCTGCACGTGCAATGACCATTTGGATATTACCATCACGGGGAATACTGACTTGAGATGGGTCGTTCACATAACCCATAACATTAATAAAAATATCTCTAGAACGAATTTCGACATAAAAATCGTCCATCGCAACATAGACTTCGCTTAATGCAGCACGTAGTTGCTGTTCAATTTCAGCAAGTTCAGCGCCAGTTACTTTAATCTTACCAAGCTCAGGTAAAGTGATGGTGCCATCTTTGGCAACTTCAAATGGTTCATCAAACTCTACTTCACCCGGTAAGTATAAATATATTTTGTTTCCGACTTGAACTTGCTCTGCAACAGCGAGTGTTGAGAACATAAGTAAGCATATTAAAATTAATTGTTTCATATTATTGCCCCTTAGGACCATTTAAAACTTTGGTCCAACTGGATAATGCATGTACTTTTTTGTTCGTATCTTTGTCAGTAATATCAATAACTATCGCTTCTACACGTCTATCTGAGTGGCGTTTAGCATTTGAGTCGGGCTCATTGCTATAAGGTGATAAACTACCTTGTGTGAGCGTTGTAATCGTAGCTGGATTAACCCCGTAAATTCCTAACCAATGTTTAACCGTCTCTGCACGTTTCAATGCTAATTCATAGTTATTGGTTTGTTGCCCGCTAATATCTGTATGCCCTACTAGTAATAAATTGATTTTATCTACTTGTTTTATTAAGTCAGCCGCTTGTGATAATCGAGAGATGTATTTAGGTGTTACTTGAAAGTCATTAAAAGAGAATTGATTGTCACTATTTAGCAGCTCAGTGATCTGCTCTTTCAATGATGCAGTCATCACCTGCTCATTTTCCGTTGGGCCAGCACATTGCGTCATCGCATTAACTGTTTCAAAGTGTTTTGATAACTGGTTTAGGCCGTGGTAATGGATCAAAAGATCATGCTCTGCGTCTTCCCACATTTGGGCTGCGATTAAACGACGTATACGATTTTCATAAATTTGAGCTTTAAGCAATTGAGCGGGCATACATTGTTTGATGCCTTGAGCTTTCAACAAATCTAATTTCAAAACGTGATGTTCAAACTCACTCAAAACCACTGTTTCTTGTGTATCGTAAATAAGCTCATTTTGTTCATCGGTTAATGGGTAATTTTGGTATTTTTCGGCCCAGCCTCCTTGTCCTTCATCAGGCCAAGAAGCACATCCGCCAATTATAATCAGTAAAACTGTTATTAGTATGTGCTTCATAACTCACCTCACGCGATGTCAGCTTGCTCAATGAATGGGATGGTTTTATCTACTCTTAGTAAACTCATTAATTTATGTGGTTGACCTGAAACGTTCAGTAAAGAAAGCTTTTGGCCTTTTTTCTCAATTCGTTTATATAAAAATACCATGGCACCAATACCTGAGGAGTCGATGAAGGTGGTGTCACTAAAATCCAGAACCACATTTAATTGTTCACTCGTGGCTACCGTTTCGAACTGATCTTTGAAGCTATCGACTGCTAAGCCAGAGAAATCATTTGGTAAAGTGATGAATGTGGTATTTGCATCAGATTTAGTTGTATTAGTCATGATTTTCTACCTTTAAGATGGTTTGGTTAATCTTACTGTTACAACTTAAATGCCAGAATATAAGATCTTGATAATTTTAAGTTTTTATTTACTTTGTGCATAATGCAATTAATTTATAGTAATTAATTTGCATTATGCAACTGATTTTGACCATAAAACTATTGGCCTTTTCCTGTAAAAACAACCATTAGCGTTTTGACAATTATTGAGCATTCTAATTTTAGCCATGCTAATGGCGTAGACATACTAAGTGAATAGGCATAATCCCAACCAATTTTACTGCGAGCATCTTCTATTGATTCGTCGTAGCCATTCATTACTTGGGCAAGACCCGAAATACCAGGTTTTACGCCATAAGTTCGTTGACAAAAATAAGGGATATTTTTTTCTAACTTTGCATAGAAAACTGGACGCTCTGGTCTTGGACCAATTAATGACATATCCCCTTTAAGAACGTTTATTAATTGCGGTAACTCATCAATACGCGTTTTTCTCATAAATCTGCCAATAGGAGTAATTCGTGGATCATCCTTACTCGCCCATACGGCACCTGATTTTAATTCAGCATCAACAACCATAGAGCGAAACTTATATACATTAAATAATTTGACAAAGTCATCTGAGCTTTCACCGACACGAAGTTGGCTAAAAATAATCGGGCCTTTAGAAGTCAATTTAATTGCGATAGCGGCAAATAAACAAATGGGCCAAACGAGAGCGATTGCAACTAACGCACCGATAACATCACAGCCACGCTTTATAACCTTCACAACCGACTTACCAGATATCTCATAAGAAGAACGATTCACATTGTTATCCCTCACACGTCGCCAAGGGGCATTAAAGTACCCTAGCTCGTAGCGTATAATTCCATATAAAGACAGAAAATAACTGTTTAAAATATAGTTTACTTTATCCAAAATGGGTACGCGTATTTTAATATTAAAAACACTCTTTAACAGCTCAACACCGTGTAAGCTTAAAATGCCTATGGCTAAAAACACTGCCCATGTGGTTTTCATGAATGCAGCTTCGAATAAAATACACAAGTAGATACACGCTAAGATAATCGGCATCACGCCGCGCAGTACTTTATGCGAAAAAAAGTTTAAACTCGTCCAACCAAGTTGAGGCTTTAGAAGCTGTTTTAGGGACTTAATTTGTTGCCAGTTCCCTGCTCCAAGGCGGATACGACGTTTGTAGTCTTCTTGTTGTAAATCGCATTCACGCTCATAAATAACAACGTCTTCATCTAATACTGCCTTACCACCTTGTGCAAGCGCATTCATAGATAAAATAAAGTCATCATTAATAGTGTTATCATCAAGCTCTATTGCCGATGTTGAACGCATCGCAAACATGGCACCAGGCACACCAATTACTGCACCTAGCTCGGACTCAGATAGTTTTACTTGATTTTGATACTTCCAATATGCTTTTTGTGCATCTGGAGCCCTATCATCAAGTGTGTACACTCCCGTAGAAATTGCAACTTTTGGATTACTAAATTTATCGGCGACCTTATTTAAAGCATCAATGCTCAATAGCGCACTCACGTCAGTGAACAATAAAATATCATTTTGAAATTTTGCTAACCTCATTAATGTATTTAATCCATGCACTTTACCTTTGTTCTCTTCCCTGACATGGAAAAAACATTGCACACCATGGCTCAATAAAACACGTTGAGCCTCATAAGCTCTGTTTACCGTCGCATCTGTGCAACCATCAAAATAGACATGTATGCTGTAATGATCATTGTCATATAACAATGAGGCTAAGTTATGTAACTTTTCTGCTATGTGGTCTTGTTCGTTATACGCGCACATTAAAATACCAATATTTGGCTGATAGGTTTTAGGGTCAGCCTTGCTATTTTTGTGTTTAGATTTGTGACTTTTTGCAGCCCAATTAACCATGATTGGATATCCAACATGGTGGTAAATTGCAACGAATACTAATACTAAAAATACGATACTGAAAATTGTCATCATAGCCTCCCATCACGCTAACGCTGTGTATAAATTGTCATATTGACTGCTCATGGTCCGTGCATCAGCAACAGCAATAGCATGATGACGAATAGGATTTCCGTTTGGTAATTGCAAAGTACGTAATATTGCAGGGGCAATTAGCTTGTAGTTATTTGCTGCAATCAACTCCCCCTCTTTATCAGTTACAACTTCGTGAATACCACCTACATCAGATGCGACAATAGGTACTCCACATGCCATCGCTTCAATGATAGACAGGGGCAGACCTTCTCGTTTCGAGTAGAGACACATAACATCGATGCTAGAGTAAAAAACTCTCATGTCGTGTATGTTTCCTAAGAAATGTACTCGCGATTTTAAATCATAGCTTTCAACAGCTTTGTGGAGTAAATCTCTCTGGTCACCATCGCCTGCAAATACAAGGTGATAATTCTCAGGCAAATAAATGAGAGCATGTATTAAGTCTTTATGCCCTTTACCTTCAATTAGTCGGGCTGCACACCCGATCAACTGAACATTTTCTGGTAAGTTTAACTGCTGGCGTGCACATGATTTATCTATTGCTTTAAATTGCTCGCAATCAATACCATTTAAAATTGTCTGTTGAGGTATGATTGACGTTTTTGATTGAAACTCATTGGCTACGATGTTTGCATCTGCTACCCAATGAATATGTGTTAATAAGTTAAGAGCTCTGGTGAAAAAACGTTGCTTAATATTGTTTAAATACCAAGCATCATGAATAGTCGAAACATGGCGAATACGCTTAGTTGTTAATGAACACACAATACCAGCGTACAGTAATGGACCTATATGATGACTATGAATAATATCTATTTGCTGCTCTTTTATAAGCGCCTTTAATTTTTTTATAACCGAACCTTTAAAGCCAGGTGCTTTATTTAAACAAAAAACACTGCTTTTATAATTGCTAAGTTCCGGCCATTGTTTGATTGCTGACTCCTTATCACCTTCTAACGAGACGATGATGGTTGTTTGGCTATATTGACTATTCTTTAATAGCGTAATTGCCATTTTTTCTAGGCCGCCAACTTCTAAATGCTGTACTAAGTGCATTACCTTCATAAAGGTTCTCCTTCAATATGCTTGTTAGATGCACTGCTGTTTATAATTGGCAGGACAGTTACTACGTGTGCATTACTAAGCTTTTCAATAGTTTGAATATCTTTTAGATGGCTGTCGCAAAGTGAAGCAACAAATACACTTGCTCCACCTGTAAACATTCCAAGCACAACTCCAATCACGATTGTCATGACTAAAGAGGTATTGATTGGTTGCGTTGGGCTATAGGCGCGTTCAATTGTTTTTACTTTGTCTGGGCCTTCATATTTAACAAGTTTTCCTGTTACTTTTGCCATTTCGTATCGGCTTAACATATCTTTGTACAACGATTGTTTAACTTCGTAATCTCGTTCTAATTTTCTTAGCTGTTTTTCTACATCGCTGGTAATTAATAATCTCTCGCTTACCTCTTTTACCTGTTCTTCTAGCATTGCAAATTCTTGTTCCTGTTGAAGCAGGTTATTTTTAGCCTCTTCTAAGGCAAGCAGCTGAGAAACCAATACACTGGATTCTTTATTTTCACCCGAAGGCAAGGTATTAACCATTTGCCAAAGTTGATCTAAATTCGAGGTATCTAAATCTTCGCTTGATTCTAGTAATGACTGCTGACGCGCTTTTAAGTTTTTTAAAGTACGTGTTTTTTCAATAACTTTACTGTGCTTATCTGTATAACGAGTGCGCAGTAGACTTAATTCAGATTCTGTACGAATAATTTTTTCTTCTAACTTCCCTAGGATTGGATTAGCTTGCCCTACTTTATTTTTTAGTGCATTGAGCTTTGCTTTAGCACCAGAAAGAGCAATTAATTTCTGCTGTTTTTCCGATAATAATTTATCGAATGTTTCGCGGTTGCTATGTAAAACCGTTGGTAATGTATTGCTATTTTGGCTTTTAAATTTAGCAAGAGATTCTTCAGATACTTCTAACTCTTGGCGTAACCCTTCAAGTTGTTGAAAGAAAAATTGTTCTGACGTATCTAAAGAGGCTTTAGTTGGCGCAAGTAAGCGTTCAATAAATTTCTCTACCACTTTTTCAAGTACAGGTTTCATTTGACTTTGGTCGTGCCATATAAAGTTTATACGCACTAATTCATCGCCGATTAATGACAAAGAGAGAGCTTTAGAGAGCTTTTGATGAATTTCTTCAACTTGTTTTGGCGTTGCATCTTCTGCGATTAAATTAGTTTCCTTAGCGACAGCAATAAGTACTTTTCTGCTTATAACTAAAGTTCTAAGTGCTGCCATACGATCTGATAACTGAAATGAAAAAGACAGATCATCTAAGTACGGATTTAAAAGTGCAGATTCTTCAATCAAAATGGTTGCGTGGTTGGTATATTGTTTTTGAGCAGTCAGCCCCATGAAAATAACAACAAGAGGCACAATGCAAAACGGAATAATAAAAAGCTTAATACGCGTGTAAAGCGCATAAAGCCCTAAATATATTAATCGTTTGATCTGCTCTTTAACTAACATGGAGTTACCTATTGCTTTGCAATTTGCAAAAAAATGCAGTTATATTTGCATTTTGAAAAAAATAAATTGCGATAATTTCAATTAGTTATTCTGTTGCAGATCTTGTTCCAAAAATAAAAAAAGCTGCGTTAATGCAGCTTTTAATAGTTGAAGTTAACCAAGCCCTAGCTCATCACTTATTTGTAGCGCCTTAACTTGCCAACTGTGATTTTTTGCGTAATCAGCTTGAGTTTGTCGCCAATTAAGCTTTTGTTCATCGCTTATGCTAATGGCATAGTCCACACGCTCAATGAAGGCATTCATAGAGTCTGCGATCAGCACAGCCTCTTGATAGGGTCTCACTGCAGCAAAATTAGTTGAAACAATGGGGGTTCCTGTCGCTAGATACTCCTTAAGTTTAAGCGGATCGCATGCTCTAATTTGCGCGTTATCAACAAATGGGAGAATCGAGACATGCCAATGTTGAGAAAAAGTAGCAAGTTTATGGTGCTCTACTGCGGGTACATGGGACACATTGTTAAGGGATAATAATGAATCAAAGTTTTCAATAATGTTACCAATTAACATTATTTGGTATTGAGGCCGTTCAAGTGCCAGTTTTTGCAAAAGCTCTTTGTCGAGCCACGCATTTAAAGAACCATAAAAGCCAATAACCGGTTTATTTATATTACTAAGTTCAACTGCCTTCTGCTTTTTATTATTAAATAAATCAAAGTCAACACCATGAGATAACAGCTTAACTTTATGCTTTGGCATTTTGCTAGAAAGAAATTCACTTACTACATAAATAAGGTCGGCTTTAAGAATAAGCTCTCTCTCTAGTGGTTCAACCATTAAATGATCAACACCCGCTAAAGCCGAAAAGTCATCGCCACAATAATAAACAATCTTGTCTATGGGACGTAAATTAATAAGGTATATGGCAGTAGGAACACTAACCCAATAGATAATTGGTTCATTATCAACAAAAGGCTTTTTATTAAAAATCCATTTATTAAATGCTTTTACAAGCTTATTGTCATGCCAAGGTAAAATCGGCAAAGTATGATCTTTAAGTTTGCTGTGCTTGTCTGCAGATTCTTCAGTATGCCTCTTTTTCAACACTAAGGATTTTAGTTTGTAAAAAACTCTTTTTACATCAAGCAACTTTATTGTTGGCTTTCGCATACCGATTGAATTTATCCATACAATATCATGGCTTTTCGCTAATTCTTTAAAGATATGTTGAGTACTGCTTGGATGGCTTTGCCAATCTTCACCAAAAACGATAAATTTCATGACTCTGACTCCAGCTTCTTAACAACTTTTGCAGGGTTTCCAGCCACGATCGTATTTGCAGGTACATCTTTTGTAACAACACTACTTGCAGCAACTATTGCGCCCTTTCCTACTGTTACGCCAGCAAGGATTGTCACCCCCGTTCCAACCCAAGCCCCTTGCTCTATAATGATGTCTCCGACTTGCGAATCATCATCAGGCTCACCTAAAGCGCGCCTTTGCGAGTTTAAAGGATGGCCTGGAAAACCAGCTAGAAAAACCCGTCCAGCAAGCCTAACATCATCTTGCAGAACAATTTTACCAGCCACAGAGAATGAGTTTTGCCAACCAATATCGACATTGTTACCAATGATAAGTTGCGATTTGTTTAACCTATGACTACGACCACAAAAAGTGCTAATACCACTAATACGAGAATTATCTTGGCACGTTATATCTAGCTGCCCTAAAATTTGTGGCATACCAGAATAAAGATATAAATTACGTTTTGAACCTTTAATTTGGCTTTTAAAAATTGGCGTAAAATAGAAGATACGTAATAGTTCACTGAAAATTGTTTTAACAAGTAAATGCAGTTTGTATAGGCATGCATGGAAACCTGGTATTACAAACATTTGCGGATTGCGAATGAGTTTTGCAATTTGAAAAAGTGACTTTGCAAAAGGACTGTCACTTGATTTTAACCACTGTTTTAAATTCTCAGTCATAATGCCTTTCCTTTTGTTTATCTATAACAAGCTTTTCAAGAGCAATAGTTAACGCCAAGATGATGTATATAGGCCAAGTAAAAGCTTGAGTTAAAAAGGTTCCTGACACCATAAAGCCTATCAGCCCGCCTTTAAGTGCTTTCGCATTCACTGCTATTTTTTCATCGTTAAGCTGTTTATTAATCAAGAAAACACGGTTTAAACTTCGGTAAATACATGTGATCAGGGCAATGAATATAAACATCCCAACAATGCCTGTTTCGCCAAGTACTTGAAACCATGTACTGTGTACTGCATGATTCTTGCCATCCCAATGTGGACTATAGAAAAAATAATTCGCTACAAAATTATTTACACCTACCCCAGTCAATGGATTAGACAGCGCCATGTTAATTGCCGCATGCCAAGCATAGATACGGCCCATTGCAGACTCATCGACACCATCTTCATGAGCACCACCACTTTGTCTATCTGATATCCCTGCAAAAACAATCATCGCGAGCATTCCGACAGCACCTATACAACCAACAATGATTGGATTTTTAATTTTTTGATAGATAAAAAAGCTTAATACTGCTGCAATTCCCAGTAATCCCCCACGACTTTGAGTAGCAATAACGCCACTAATCGCAACTATTAGACAGATGAGTGCTATAAAACGTCTTATTTTATGGGCGCTACTATCAAAAACTTCAGCTGCAAGAAAAGACACTGGGAACATCATGACAAGTGATAAATCATTCGGGTCACCGAGTTGTGAGCGAAGTTCTCGCGAAATAGTCACACGAGTTCCTTCAACAAGACCGATCCCATTCATTTTATTACTTAAGGCTACAAGCGCGATGGCTGAGCCTGAAATCATAATACCAATGCGGATAACATTAAAATGTTGTAGAGAAGTCATCCACCATGAAATTGCAAACACCATTATGAGCACTTTAATCAACACACCTGACCAATACTCAAGCGCTAAACCACGGTTAGCCGCACTGAATACGCAAATAGTTAACCAAATAAACCAAGCAAAAAATATAAGGTGATTTGTATGCCAATGAGGCTTTAATTTCTGCGAAATAAATAGATGCCATGCAATCCCTAAAAGAGATGCTAATGCCAAGAGCTTAGGAATTTTTAATGGCATCAAAACAGGAAATGCTTCGTGTAGCCTAAAATAACTAAAAAGAATAAATAAGATAATAAATGCAACACTGACTTTCACTGCTGTAAACGCTGCAAAAGGAAGTAGTAATAAAGCAAAAACGGCGATAGGACCTAGTAGCGAGTAAGTCGAAATAACCAGTACGGTGACAACAATACCATTTATTACAAGTTGATTTTGCTTATAGTAATTGAGCATATTTACGCTCCTCTACCGTTTTTTTGATAACTCGTAAAATGATGCTCTTGTACTGATTAATAAATACAAAAATGTACGTTAACAGGACACCTAATTGTAGAATTAAATTGCCAGGCATAAACGAAATACCCGCTATGATCAATAAAGCAAGCCAACTAGGAGCAAGTGAAGATAGTTTAAAAGTTAGCGGAACAAACTGTTGGCTAGTTAAGTAAAAACATAACAGTTTAAAGCTCTGCATAATAATTAAAGATAAGATCGCCCCTTCTACAGCTAACATTGGCACCAGAAGATATAAAAGGCTCAGACCGACTAATGCAGTTAAAAGATTAATAATGGGTACCGAGATCCCATTCTTATGCGTATAACAACCAATATTCAAAATATCGCTATGGTGCCTAATAGCAACCACAACAATTAACAATACTAACCAGTGCTCGTTGCCGTGGTAATTATCAGGTAACACTAAATTTAAAGTGATTGGAGCAAGAACAGACATCACTACGCAAAGCGCTAAACCAACATTCAAACAGAGAATGGCTTTACTTTCGTATTCAGATTTATTGTTTTTAACTAGGCTAAAACGTTTAGCAAACCACCAAAGGCGTATAGGCTCAAACGTAAACGAAGTTAATACTGCAAACTGCGCCGCCACGTAGTAATTCGCTAACAATGTCTCATCAAAGTTTGCAACTATAAACCAATTTTCAGCGCCGTTTCCGGCATAAATAAATAAACTAGAGATAACAATAGAAATTATAAAAACAGTCTGTTTCCCTTGTATTCGCCAAGAAAACTCTGAATAACTTACATTAATAACCTTTAAAATATCAAAATAGCTAATACATACAATAAGTAAACTACTCACTACGCCCGACACCATAACTCCAGTGATACTGAAACCTAAAAATAGTAAGGTAATCGTTAATGTTGTTTGGACTAAAGCATGAGAAATGCATAAATAACAATATGTTCTCGCATTATTAGTCAAGCGGTAATAAATGTACGGAATACCAATTAGCGCCGATAGTACAAGGTTAACAATTAATAGCCTTAAATCTAGAGGATCAACTTTGGCCGGTAACTGATGTGCTATTTGCTCAGAAAAAATCAAAGAACAACCTGCAAAGAGTAAACTAAATATAAAGGTTGTTATTACCGCGTCACGAAACAGAGCAAGTTTTTCAGTATGAGTATTGTACTGTTGTTTAAGTAAAAGCTCTGGTAAGCCTATTGATAAAATAAGCGAACACAGCGCAGAAACAGTTACTAGAAAATTTAACTGACCAAACTCTACTTGACTTAGGAATCGTGTGCTAATTGGTAGCAATAAAAAGCCTAGTCCTTTTACTGATAATACTGCGACGGCAAAATAACCTATTTGTTTTAGATTACTCATAACTGTTCCTTACAAAGCTTCAACCCACTTTGATAGTTGTTTAGCCTGGTTAAATGCATTGTAGTGCTGATTAACATGTTGTTTTGCATTTTGGCCGAGTAAATAGCGTTTATGAGGTGACAACTGATGAAATTTATAAAGCATCTTGCTAATACCAGAGATACTGCTAGGCATACATTTCATGCCAACATTAGGCGTAACAATTTCATTCGCACCCATTAAAGTGGTTGTTAAAACGGGTAAACCACATGCCATTGCCTCTTTTAAAACCAGTGGCCCTGTATCTCGGTCACCATTTTTAGCGACACAAAATGGGGCAATCAAAGCTGAATAATTCACTAGGTTTTCACTTACCCAAGCATGAGGTTTTTCACCTAGAAACCTGACTGACTTTCTTACGCCAAGCTCTTCAGCCATATACATTAGGTCGTTGATCATTGGACCGTCGCCAACGATATCTAAAGTAATACCAAATTCTTTAGGCATATGTTTAAGAGCTGGTAATAAGAATTGAAGCCCTTTCTTTTCGACTAGCCTACCTATAAAAATTAACCTTACAGATTCACTTAATGATGAAGGTGTTTGGTTAAATTTTGTAGTATCGATACCGCAGTGAAGTAATTTCACGTTACTTTTTTCGCATTTTTTAAACTGCATAGCCATTTCTTCACACACAGCGACAGAGAAATCACATAAAGCTAATTTCGAGTTTAAATCGGCACTATTTACATAAACATCATGGCCATGCCCTATCGAAGAGACAGTGATATTTGCCATTTTCGCAGCAACAATGCCATACGCTAAAGGGCCATGCATAAAATGGCAGTGCAAATGATCTATTTTGGCAACTTTAAGGTACTGAGCAATTTTGTAGCCATAGCCAATAAGAGATTGTGTAGATATCGAGCGAAACTGGATTGCAGTATTTATTGCTTTACTGAGTTTCACAACATTAAACATTGCGGGAAGTATTTTTTTAAAATCAGGCTTTTCAATCTCTTTGACCTCTATTGCACTTGATAAATTAATCAACACAGAGGTTTTTTCAAAAGTGAATACCGTCACTTTATGTCCAGCATCTAGAAGTGCATTAATTTCTGTGACAACAAATGTTTCTGATGCAACTGGGAAACTCGGAACTAAGATAGCGATGTGTTTCATAAAATGCTCCTACTAAAATATATGTAGAAACAAGGGCAATAACCATACCTGCTTTTTATGGGGTACTTTTCTCAATTTGAGACGTCAAATCAATAAATAATTGCAAAATGCAACGCACAAAAAGAAAAATCAGAGAATTATAGCCAATATCGAGCTAATAAAAGTGGCTTCTAAATTGCGTACTACAAGAATAATATGTTTAAGTTTTTGGAGTAATCTTATGTCTACTCAAGTTAGTGTAATCATCCCTAATTACAATTGTCTCAAGTATTTAGAGACATGCATAAACAGTATTTACCAACAAAATGATGTTAATTTTGAAATTATTATTGTTGATGATGGGTCTACTGACGGAAGCATAGACTACTTACAACAACTCGCTAAAACAAATAAAGAAGTACGTCTATTTACGCAAAATAGGAAAGGTGTCGTGGCAGCAAGAAACTTGGCCATCACACAAGCAAATTCAGAGTATGTTGCATTTTTAGATGCAGACGATTACTGGTCAAAAGATAAACTAGCTAAACAGTTAGCCTTTCATACCGAGCATCCAGAGTGCGTACTAAGTTTTACAGACTACATGCACTTTAATGAAAAAAATGAAGACATAATCAGCTGTTTTGACTACTGGCCTGAATTCGACAGCAATAGAACAAACACAGAATTTCATTTGCTGAAAAATCCAATAAGTCAAATGATAACAACTAACATTGTTGGCACTTCATCTGTAATGGTTAAACGTGCCGCTTTGATTGACGTAGGCGGATTTGATCACAAATTAACAAGTGCAACAGATCTGGATTGTTGGTTAAAAATAGCTAAGCAAGGTGATGTAGCTTACAGCTCTTTGTGCGCAATGCACTACTTGATGCGAGCAAACTCAATAACTGCTAATAGAGAAAATCGATTAGCCGCAATGGTTGAAATTATACGCAGGAATCAATACGGGGTTACAAAAGGAGAATTAAAGAAAATAAAAGCACGTTTAAGTGAGTGTTATGGTGAGTTTTATAGAGAATTAGGTAATTACTCGAAAGCACTATCCTATTCAAATAAGGCATTTTGGCTATTTCCTCATAAGCGAAATTTTAAACATGTTCTTTATGATCTAAAACACTTATTGGGTGCAAGCTAATGAAAGAAACTGTATTAATAATTGATGATGATGAGGCAATTTTGCGCTCATTAAAACGACTGCTAATTAGTAACTATTCTGTAGTTTGTTACAGTGATCCCTATGCAGCTATTGAATATGCGAAACAAAATGCGCTTGACCTAGTAATTTGTGATCTATTAATGCCTTCTTTGAGTGGTTTAGCTGTACTTGAGAAAATTAAGGCAGTAAAACCTTACAGTTCGCGTATGTTATTAACTGGCTATGCAGAGATGGAAGCATCTAAGCATGCAGTCAAAGATAAAGTCGCAACAATGATTACGGCAAAGCCTTGGGATAATTTTGAATTAAGTATGTTAGTAGAGATATTGATAGAAAATAGTAAATTAAGACAACTTCACTGTTTAGATAGTTTAACTTCATAGGTAAGCGACCTGTGGTCGCTACCTTTAACGAAACTAGTATTAATATTAGTTAGCCTAATTTTCTCACTTGCAATGCAATGGTCAATAGGAAGACCTAAAACTGGTAAGCCATTAAATTGAATTTTAGAAGGCCAAGTTACATAAAATCCACTACGATCAAAGCAATTATTATCAGCTTCAATAAAATAGCGCGACCATGGAACCGTGTTAAAATCCCCTGCTATTAACCAATTCCCTCCTAAAGTTTTAATTTCGTTTTGCACTTTACTTAAAACAGAGTTGCGTTGCGTCCATAGAGTTCTATCTCTTGGTGATGGAGGATGAAAAACAAGGCTATTTAACATAATGTTATTATGCAAAAAACTAAGTTTTACATAGCCTAGTTTTGGATTATCAAAGCGTTTAATTTGTTTTTGGATAATCGGAAGTTTTGAGATAACGATTATACCAAAAGGCGCGCCTTCAACTTCAGCATAACCAAACAAATGATATTCTGTGTTGAGATTATCAAGAACATGACGCTGTGTATCATTAAATTCTAATAACACCAGGATATCATTTTTCTCTTCTATCATTTGGTTATAGATAATCTGTTGTAAGTTAGGGTTACTATATTGTAGGTTTATTTGTGTAACCTTAATATCACCGACCTCCCTCTGATTAGATGAGTAAGGTTTAAAGTGCACTAAAGTCAAAATTGTACTTAAAACTAGTAAGCTTGATGCCATCTTTTTACTGTAAAAATAGCATAACCCTACAGGTAAAAAGCTAACTAAAATTAACTGACCTCTTAGCGCTGCGATTAAATCCAGCATATAAGAATCTAATTGATTAAAAGCTAAAAATAAAAGAACGCCATAAAGAACCAGAATTAGTAAACGCATAGCCACCCTCCCTCTGATTACTTATAGTCCTATTTCTTAATCTTTGCTGAGATAATATTTACACAAAATTAGTATGATGTGTTCTTTTGTGTGTAAAAATAAATACCCGCAGGTACTTATTTTTTAAGTTTAATACCAATTCGCTTAATTAAGTTTTATTGCGAATTGGTATAGCCGTGCTTTATTCGAAACCGTTGATCATTTTATCGCAAACAACCGGTGTTGGCCTGTGATTATCATCAACAGCTACAAACGTGAAACTACCAGAAATAGCTAAATGCTTATCGTCTTTGTGCATTGTTTCTAAAAAGATTTCAACGTCTACTTTAAGGCTGGTGTTTCCTACATGCACCACTTTAGAAATTAGCTCTGCAAATGTACCAGCTGGAATGGCTTCTTTAAAATCTACACGGTCAGACGAAATAGTTACAAGTGGCTTACGACAAAAACGTGTAGCAGCGATAAACGCGACCTCATCCATCCAAGCCAACGCATCACCGCCAAATAAAGTATTGTGGTGATTGGTGCGGCCAGGAAAAACAGTTTTTGTTACCGACGTTGTTGAGTCAGCAATACGCTTTGCAATAATAGCGTCACGATCGATTGGTTGTGTCATAGTCTCTACTTTTTATTAGCTAATGTGTCTTGCATCATTAGCGCAGGGTCAAGGCGTTCATTTTTCCAATTAAAACGCCAGTCTAAATGAGGGCCAGTTACGCGGCCGGTCGCACCGATCTCGGCAATTTTATCGCCACGCTTAATTTCATCCCCTACTTTTACATCTAATTTGCTTAAATGAATATAAGTAGAGGTAACACCATGGCCGTGGTCAAGGATCAAGGTTCCACCAGAGTAATATAAGTCAGCATCAGCAAAAACAACTGTGCCGCTTACTGGTGCATACACTGGGCTACCTGTTTTATTGGCAATGTCTAAACCAAAGTGCGGGCGGCGAGGTTCACCATTAAAGTAACGCTGGCTACCATAAACACCTGAAATGCGCCCCGTTGCCGGCTTATAAACAGGATCTAAAAAGTACCGTAGGTCAGAATTGACTTGCCTCGCTTTACGTACAGCAACAGCTTCACGGCTAATACGCTCAGACACTTCTTTAGGTGGCGAAACATATTTTTTTGCAACACCGGTGATTTTATCAATTTTGTAATCACGCTTAGTGATCACAATTGCTTGTTCGTGGCTTACACCAGCACTATCAACCCAAGAAAGGCTATGATTTGTCTTCGCATCACGACCAAAGCCGAACACAAACTCACCATTTGTTGAAAGCTTAAGAGGCTCACCATTGAAGCTAACACTTTTAGCGCCATCAATTTGGCCTGTTACTAAACCGCCTTGAGTTAAATGTCCTTTTAATTCGACAGCACTTGCAGTAAAAGAAAATAATCCTGCAAATGCAGCTATTAGTAATCCTTTACGCATAACTGATTGACCCCTTACCAACCCCTTCGTAAGCTGTAATTTTAACTTCTGAATCAGGGTATTGGTTTTTAACTTGTGAACTTAAGTAGTCTGCAATGCACTCAACCGTAGTATCACAAGGTAAAATATCGCAACGAGATTTATCAATCGCCATTTCAAAATAGCCTTGCTGTGATGTATAAGCAAAACACACATCGTTATCTTGTGCAGTTACATGCTTGAGGTCTGATTTATTGATTTCATCATCAGCTGTTGCTAGATAAATGTCTTCCCATTTATCTGCCCACTCTTTTTGTAAGCGAGGCATAGCCATACCATCAAGGCTAATACCAATCTGTGAGCGATGGCCATGAATAATACGCTGACAATTACCATCGTGCTTTTTAAGACCATGGCTGTAATGATAGTAAAAACTTTGGCTATGCTCTGGGTATAAAGTAATTTCAATCTTTTCAATGTTGCTAGGTAGCTCAGGCATAATTGTTTTAATTAAAAACTCGGTTACCGACTTTTCATCAATAACATCAGCATCGATTAAACAATATGCTTGGTTAGGAGCACTCATAGCTAAGTGATAATTATCACCAAAATGACAATCTAGCACGCTGTGCTCAGCATGCTGTGTTAGTGAACCGTTTAGTGTGGCAGGCACAGCAAGTTTATGGTCGATACAGTTATCAATAATGCCCTTGATTTGCTTTTTAACTAAGCCAAAATCAAGCACCATCGACTCATCATTTAATTGACCGTGCAGAGTTAAATCCACAATCCAGCTCTCGCCAACTGCGCCGCGTTTATTACACAAGTAAGAAAAATCAATCACTGTCAGTGAGTTTACAAAAAGGATCATAAATTTCCTTTAGACTGGTTAAAGAATCACAGCAATTATAATGATTTTTACTTCACAATGCGCGGTTTTATCTCCCTTTATCAGCGACAGTTTAATTAAATGGTCATAAAACAAGCTAAAAATAGCAAATAATTAACTGCTCCGAGTTGTTTAGCGTACAAGTGTACGCTAAAGTACGGGGCAATTTCTAAGCGATGAATGAGAGTTATGGAACCTAAAAACAGCTATACAAAAGAAGAATTGGTCCTTTGCGGTCAAGGTGAAATGTTCGGTGAAGGCAACTGTCGTTTACCAAGTGACAACATGTTAATGATGGACCGCATTATCTCTATCACTGCGGATGGTGGTGAGTACGGTAAAGGCCAAATCGTTGCAGAACTAGATATCAACCCTGATCTTTGGTTCTTCGACTGTCACTTTAAAGGTGACCCAGTAATGCCTGGTTGTCTTGGTCTTGATGCTATGTGGCAATTAGTAGGTTTCTTCCTTGGTTGGTCTGGTGGTCCAGGTCTTGGTCGTGCACTTGGTGTAGGTGAAGTTAAATTCACAGGTCAAATCTTACCGACAGCTAAAAAAGTAACTTATCGTTTAGACATGAAGCGTGTAATTAAACGTAAATTATTCATGGGTATGGCTGATGGTACTGTTGAAGTAGATGGCCGCGTAATCTATGAAGCAAAAGATCTTAAAGTAGGTCTTTTCCAAGATACATCTTCATTCTAATATTGATGTGTAGATACAAAAAAGCCCCAAAGTGGGGCTTTTTTGCGTAAATAAGGTGCCTATTTTAAGTTTTAAACATATTTCGGTTTTCAATGGCTTCTCGCCAGCCGCCTAACCATTCTGATTTAGGGTCTATTTGTTGATAAGGGCATTGTTCTTTGGAACGGCCTGCCAAGCCTGCTTTATAACCTTGAGAATGAGCTCTTTCTAAACGATCTCTTTTCTGTCTCTTCATAGGTAATATCCTCACCTTTTATATTTATAGATATGTAGCGAAATTGACATCTACATTTAATGAATAGTTAATAAAACTGTTAAATTCAAATAGCAAAAAGCAATTAAATAAATTGACAATAACTAACGTGCTGATGCTCAAATGAATTAACATTTTAAATGACTAGGTGGTCGTACCTCTTTAACTAAAACCATCTATTAATACACTTAAATTCAGCTAAAAACGATACAGCTCTTTTAGCTTCAATATTTGTGACCTAGCCTATTTCTACAAAGTTCCCAATTAAATTGTAATCATGACAAATTTGTGATGATTACAATTTAGTCTATTTATTACTTGCATATTAAAAACCGATCGGTCTAATATGGTGCTCATGGAAACAAATAACTCTGTGCCGAGCCGTCGTGGCAGGCCACCAAAAATAGCGCGTTCAAATGCAGATACGCGTGCCCTACTAATTAATACAGGGTTAGCCGTATTAACTGAAAAAGGCTTTAGCGCAACCGGCATTGATTTAATCTTAAAATCAGCACAAGTACCTAAGGGATCTTTTTATCATTACTTTAAAAGTAAAAATGATTTCGGCTTGGCACTCATAGATGCTTACGACAGCTATTTTCAGGCAAAGTTAAAACGCCACCTAGCAAACGATGCAACAACCCCTCTTGAAAGGATTGTACTGTTTGCTAATGACGCTAAACAAGGCATGGCAAAGTTTGAGTTTAATCGCGGCTGCTTAATTGGTAATTTAAACCAAGAGCTCAGCTACCTTAATGAAGCAATGATTGCACGTATTAAGCAGGCTTACACCAGCTGGCAAGCTCTAATTGAACACTGCTTGATAGACGCAAAGCAGCAAAAACAAATACCTCAATCATCAGATTGTAAAATGCTTGCTGAGTTCTTCTGGATTGGCTGGGAAGGCGCAGTGATGCGCTCTAAACTTGATAAATCAAGTGAACCGCTTACCCTTTATACAGCACAATTTTTACGCTTAATTTTATAAAGCCGTTTTAATACGGTTTTATTTTAACCATTAAAAGACGATCGGTCTAAAAGGAGTCAACATGACAACATCAGTAAAATCGGTAGTTATCAACAAAGATGATCAAGGCTATCGTGCCGAATACACAGACTTTCCTGTAGAGAGCATCCACCAGCACGATGTAAATATTGATGTTGACTACAGCACTTTGAATTACAAAGATGCTTTAGCGATTACGGGTAAAGGCCCTGTGGTAAGAACATTCCCGATGATCCCCGGAATTGACCTTGCAGGCACAGTAACAGAGTCTAAAAGCGATGAATTTAAAGTAGGCGATAAAGTTCTGTTAAATGGCTTTGGTGTTGGTGAGAAATACTTAGGTGGTCTAAGTGAAAAAGCATCTTTGAACGCTGATTGGCTTATCCCCCTTCCCGCTAATTTAACACCAAAACAAGCAATGCAAATTGGTACTGCGGGGTATACCGCAATGCTGAGTATCATCGCTTTAGAAAAACAAGGTATCACACCCCAAAGTGGCGAAATTCTTGTTACCGGTGCTAATGGCGGCGTAGGCAGTTTTGCTATCTATTTACTTAATAAGCTTGGCTTTGATGTTGTTGCCACAACAGGCCGTATGAACGAAGCAGATCACCTTGAAAAATTAGGCGCAAAACGTGTTTTATCTCGCGATGAATTCTCAGCACCTGGTAAACCACTAGCAAAAGAGCAATTCGCTGGCGCAATTGATTCTGTGGGTAGCCACACCCTTGCAAATGTGTGTGCATCGATTAAATACGGTGGTGTTGTAACCGCCTGTGGGTTAGCACAAGGTATGGACTTTCCAGCAACGGTAGCGCCGTTTATCCTTCGTGGTATTAGCTTGATGGGTATAGATAGTGTAATGCGCCCTAAAGCTGATCGAATTGAAGCATGGCAACGTTTAAGTGAGTTAGTAGAATCACAATACCTCGATACTATTTCACAAGAAATTACGCTATCTGAGGCCATTGCAAATGCAGAAGCCTTATTAAAAGGCGAAATTCGTGGCCGTGTAGTGGTTAATTGTAAGTAATAGATTTAAAGGCTCTAAACACCTTAGAGCCTTTTTAAAAAAAAGAATTTAAACACCAAACGCCGCAAGCTTTTCGTTTAGTTCTTCCTTTGAAATTAATTGCATATCGTACTGTTTTTTAACTTTACGAATATTATCAAAATTATCCAATTTAAGCTGAGCTCTAGCTAATTTATCCTGCATCTCTTTTTCTGTTAATACATCCAGTTTCACAGCTTTCTCTAGCTTTTCTTTTTCTTCATCAAACTCACGTTGAAAAATTGCTTTTTCTTGTAGAATTATCTGATCTTTTAATTTTTTCTCAATTTCTACTGCTTCTTTCTCAAGCTCTATTTTTTTCTCTAAAAGAGGCTCTATTCTGTCGAGTGTATCTTTTAGAACAGCTTCAACATTTTCACCCTTATTATCGACTAAATTAGATACATACTTTTTACCAATGTCTTGGTAAGCAATATTTAGTTGCCCGTTAATTGAAGTAATTTCAGAATTAATCGCTGAAAGCTTTGATTTTTCTTTCGACGCAGTAGAGATATCACTGGTTAGTTTAGAGGTTGATTCACTAATATTTGTTCCAATTGTATTAGCTTGTGTTTTGATCTTATCAAAAAGTCCCATTTATAGATTCCTTAATCAATTTAATAAATTAGCCTCATGCCAATTCAAGCGCATAGATTACCCATACAAGGTAAACATGTAAACTTTTAAAATGGTTCGTATATCAAATTGATAAGCGGTATCTAAATTAGATCTTTCAAATTATAATTAACTAATTACGTAAACAATAAACAAGAGCATGATATGAGTAATAAAGAAATTTTCAGCAATAACCCGCTACAAGGTGTTGGTATTGAGCAAGTCGTAACAGAGCTTGTCGAACAATATGGCTGGGAATTACTCCACGCCTATATGCGGTTGAACTGCTTTAAGAATAATCCAGATGTTAAATCTGCGGTTAAGTTTTTACGTAAAACCCAATGGGCTCAAGAAAAAGTCGAGAACTTTTATTTGTATCGTCTTAAAAACTTACCACGCCCAGACAATGTCAACTACGAATTACCGCCACGCGATCGCGTGATCCCTGCAGATCAAAAACCAGGTGAACCGTGTGAGTTAAGTTTTACCGACGCCAAACGCATTCACGCTAAAAAAGAAGCTAAACAACTTGCTCGAGCTAGAAAACAACGTTCAAGTGCGAGTAATCCTTGGGGTAATTGATTTTTAAGCTTTGAGCTGTAAGATGAAATAAGCCGCCTGTTTGGGCGGTATTTTATTTGGGTTAGCAAATTAAGAACTGAAGATTTGTCTTAGCACATCAAAAATATTTGTTATTAATTTAAGGGTAACGTGAATATGTTAGACTAATTATATTACCAGAAATATCAGCTAAAAAGGATGTGTATGTCTAACTACAACGAATCACCTGAACAAATCGCAACCGCTACGCAAGGTTATGTAATGCAACAGACAATGTTGCGCATTAAAGATCCAAAGCCTTCTTTAGATTTCTATCAAAATGTTTTAGGTATGAAGTTACTTGGTAAATATGACTTCCCTAAAATGGAGTTTACGCTGTACTTTTTAGGTTATGAGCAAGACATGCCTACAGGCAGCGATAAAGAAAAAGCACAGTGGGTATTTCGCCGCCCTGCTCTTATCGAGCTTACACATAATTGGGGCACAGAAAATGACGACAGTTTTATAGGTTACCATAGTGGTAATGATGAACCAAAAGGCTTTGGTCATATCGGTATTAGCGTGCCAGATGTGTACGCAGCATGCGAGCGTTTTGCAAAATATGATGTTGAGTTTGTCAAAAAACCAGACGATGGCTCAATGAAAGGCTTAGCCTTTATTAAAGACCCAGATGGTTATTGGATAGAAATACTTTCTGCTGAAGGGATCACTGAGATCATTGAAGAGCATAAGTAAGGCTGCCCCTTCAATAACCTGCTATTTAGCAGGTTATTGAATTTTTCATTTTAAGGTTTTACTTATTAACTCAGAGTTCTCTTTAAAATAAAGATTCCATTAATTATCATTTGGTCATTGTTTAGCTTTAAATACACCTGTTAAAAGCCAAATAACATCATCTTCTCAGTTACAAACTTGTATAAATAATACCTACAATAGCCACAAAAAAAAGAACTAGCAGCCAATAATGTTGAACTTGATGGTTCTTACTCTTTTTATCTGAGGTGTTTACTTTAGAAGTAGCATTTTCCTTCGGTGTAGAGTGAACAAATCTAATTTCAGCGTTTTCATCAGGTAACATCATCCCAACTACTTGGTTAGCAGTAACATAATCCCCAGCTTTAACCTTAAATTCACTAATTTCACCTGATTCAGACGCTTGAATTTCTAATATTGTTTTATCTGTTTCTATATCAAAGAGGGGGGAATTAACTAAAACAATATCGCCAACATCTACATGAACATTTGCTACCTTAACATCACCAATATCATTTGGTAATTCAGGTATTTTTATTGGGATTGACATAGTCGCGCTCCTTATTACAACCTAACAACAACCGTTTTACCTATGAAGTCATGTATTGCACGACGCTTTTCATTAAACAGCATGGTTATAAATTCTGACAATGCACATACTGTAGCTAAAGAACTCAAACCCATAATTAAATAAGTTAAAAACTCATGTATGCTACCGAGTTGTTGTAACGATATTGAAATAGATAAAAGTAGTAGTATCCAAGATGAGTTAATAGCAATATTTACAGATTCTCGGCGAACCGATTGTTTAAGATTAATATCTGTTTCAGTGTCATGATCGAGGACTTTTACATCCATCACCATCTTACCAAGAGTTTGGCCATAAAACCCATGCATAAAAACAACGTAGCCAATATACTGAACGCCATTAACGGCTTGTAAAACCATGTTTTGGTTAGAGTATTCAACGCCAAAGAGTAAGCATTCAATATAAAGTAATGCTGTAAATATTAAACCATCAATAATCGCGGCCCAAAAACGAGGCCAAAAAGTAGCATACCTTTTACTCGTTTCTAGCTCTTCAAACTCTGCTTTTATTTCTGGGTCTTTTAATTTATTTGCAATCTCTAATTCTAACTCTTGTGCTCTTTGTGGGAAGCTATCTTTATCAATATATTTTTGAGCATCTAATAGCTCATCTAATGAATAATTTTTATAATTTGGGGTGTAGTCCATGTTTGTTATTCTCCTTACTGCTTTAATTTAGTCAGCTTTTAGCATTTAGCTCTTTTTGGGTCTCGCGGATAAAACTCATCGGGCTGTTTAGTACACAAATCAAATTCACGAGTATTCTTGTAAGGTAGCTTCATAAATCCTGCTACACCCACATCTGTGATATTAACCGCGTATTGCATGAGCTTACTTAATAAACGTTTAAATTCTGGTTCTTTACTGGCATCTAGCAGACGATAGTAATGGTGTATCTTCATCCTATCAGGTAAGGCTTCAAAAATAATACAGCCTGTATGGTGTATTTGGTTTAGCTCAAATACGCACTTTATAACCTTTTTCGGGAGCTGTAATTGCTCATCAGGGTCTTTACCATCTTCAAAGTACGAATGCGGTCTGGTTACGTCTGAGGCTTGTACATCCATTACTTCGTAATCAAGCTCAGGTAAATTCTCAAACTTAAACGCACCTGTGCCATCACGTTCGAGCTGAATGGTCTTACGCGCATCAAACAAACAACATTTAAAGAGACCTTTTTGTTCAATCCCCTGTGCTAACATCACCGTGTTGTTAATGGCATCGGTAAAGGCTGTACCAAGTGTTTCATCATGCAGGATAAGTGATGATTCAACAAACAGTGAGTTTTCTTTCCAATGAAAACTAAGGCCCCCTACTACCGGATATTTTGCTAATCGGCTAATAGAGGCCAAAAATGCTTTTTCGGTGTCGCCGGTATCAAATAAAAACTCTTTGTAGTACCTGTCGAGCTGGGCATCGTTTACATCAAGTAATTGTTGATTATGGTCCGCTTGTCTTAAAAATTGTTTACGTGAGCTATAAACTACCGTGTCTGGGTGTTCATCAAACTCACTAAACCAATAAGGGATATAAGGGCGAATGACTTTACGGGGCAGCTCAGGGAGGTAAGCTTTAGCCATTGTAGGCATGTTTCGCATAAAATAATCACCAGCGCCATCTCTGGTTGCCTTATCTTTTGAAAGCATACCGTCAATAACCCGGGCAAGCTCCATTGGTAAATTCAGGCTTGTAGCCGGAATAACCGCCGCACCAAATCGGCAAGATTGTGCAGATGCCAGTGCATAAAGAGTTGAAGCAACACCTTGCTCATCAAAACGTGGCGATGACTGCCCGCCCGACATTTGCTCATCACCAATAAAATACACATCACCCATACGTGCATTGGTTGTGCTGATATCAGCAGACATAAGATCCATAAAGTTGCTAGCAACCGGATTACCTTCAGCATCTATTTGTGCATAAACAGAGCTGCCCCAGTCTACCAACGACAACTTATTAGTTTGTTCATCATAAACAATGTTAGAGGGTTTAATATCGCCATGTACAATAGGCTGTGGGCTTAAGCCATTTTTGTGTTCACGTAAATCTACCAGCACATTACGTAGCCTAAGAGCAAGCGCCATGACTTTTGCTGCACTAAAACGCCCCTGCTTGATGGAAATTTTTTCTAAGTCTTCACCTAGAGCCCGCTCCATCATTAAAATGCCTTGCTTTTTAATGCGTTCAAAGGCATAAAATTTTGGCACCAGCGGATTATTAACTTGCGAGAGCATGTACGCTTCGTCTTCTAGACGATCACGTACACTTTGTGCAAGGGTTATCCGTGAAAACTTAAATACCCAAGGTAGGTCTTCATCATCAACACCGGCAAAAACAAATCCAAACGCACCAGAACCAATTAATTCAACGTCACTGTAACCAAGCAAAGTAAGCTGTTTAATACAAATGTTAAGCCATTGACGGTGCTTTTTAGCATCATGGTGAGACAGCAAATAAACAGACTGCTCTTCATTGATATAAAAATTGCGGATTTGTTTGGGATTCACTGCATCTCTCAAAGTTAAGCGGCTTTTAACCGCTTAATTATTGAATGCTAGGCAGTTAATTACAAGGCTTTTGCTCTTCTATGATCCAGCCTTGATCTTTCATAACCAGTTCTGATACTGCGAAGGTTAAGCAACAAAAGATAACCAACTCTAATAAGGTAAGAATATCAGCGGCAAAACACCAGCCTAAAACCCCTGCAAATAAAAATGGGATTGCTTTTAAATACCAAGCAATTTGTCGGGTTTTACCATATGTGAGTTGATAACTGTGAACTAGCTCACCCTCACACTCTAATGTAATGGTAGAAGAAAACTTCCTGAATAAAGTCACTGAAATTGTTAATTGGCAGGCTTTACCATCAACATGAAACTCATGAACAGATTTTGTTTTAAAGTTACGTGATTCTGCTATTAATTCACCGTCTACTTTCAGAACTTCTTTACCTGAGTAAGCAGAACCCCAGTATTCAATTAAATGTTCACCCAGTTTGAAGTTGGCTTTAATTCCCTTGCTCATTGATACTGTAATGCCATCAGTGTTCATAACAAATCTCCTTATCATTATGAATTTAAAATACTTTAAAAATAAAAAAACGGCAAGCTAGGCTTACCGTTTTGGTACTTTCAATGGGTAAAGGGTTACCATTTCAAACTAAAGGCGGATACCACCATCAATTTCAACAACACGACCTGTAAAGAAGTCATTCTCTACAATGTATTGTGCTGTTTGGGCAATTTCTTCTGCTTCACCAAAACGACCCACTGGCGTTACTGACATCATGCGTTGTTTTGCTTCTGGTTTCATTGCATCTGTCATTGCTGTGCGAATAACACCTGGTGCAATGGCACCAACACGGATACCAAAGCGGCCTAGTTCTTTCGCCCAACCCGTTGTCATCGCAACAACACCGGCTTTAGACGCAGCATAGTTTGTTTGGCCGATGTTACCAGCACGAGCAACACTCGACATATTTACAATTACACCGCCTTTGCCAGACTCAATCATGTGGCTCGCAGCTTCACGTCCTGCTAAGAATACACCGGTCAGGTTCACATCAATCACAGATTGAAATTGAGCCAGCGACATTTTATCTACCACTTTGCCTTCTTTTGCTTTGATAAACATACCATCGCGTAAGATACCTGCGTTATTAATTAACACGCCGATATGGCCAAAGTCTTTGTTAATCGTGTTAAACGTTGCTACCACAGCGTCTTCATCTGTAACATTAGCAGCATACGCCATGACTTTTGTACCATACTTAGCAAGCGCTGAAACTGCAGTATCAAGTACGTCTTGTTGCATATCGATAAGGGCGATGTTCGCACCAAGGGATGCAAATTTCTCGGCCATAGCAAAGCCTAAACCTTGCGCACCACCGGTAATTACGATGTTGTTGTTTTTAATTTCCACAACAATCTCCTACTTCGAGAATAATTTAAAAATAGCGCTAAAATCATCACTACCCGCACCTTGATGCTGAAGCATAGTGTATAGATTCTTCGCCATTGACCCCATTGGGGTAGATGAATTACTTTGCTGAGCCGCTTCCATAGCAAGACCTAAGTCTTTCGCCATTAAATCAACCATAAAGCCCGGTTTATAATCATTACTTGCTGGTGCTGTTTCCATTACACCAGGGCATGGATTGTAAAGCTCAAGCGTCCAGTTACGACCAGAGCTTGCAGTCATGATGTCACTTAACACTTTTGGATCAAGCCCGTTGTTAATTCCCATTTGAAGTGCTTCGCTAGTACCAGCCATTAAAATGCTCAGCAGCATGTTGTTACAGATTTTTGCTACTTGGCCTGCACCAATATCACCAGCATGGAAAATATTTTTACCCATATCTACTAGAGCAAGCTTGGCTTTTTCAAAGTGGCTTTGCTCACCACCGACGATAAAGGTTAAAGTACCTGCTGTTGCACCTGCAACGCCACCTGATACCGGTGCATCAACAAAATCAATGCCTTTTTGAGCAAGTTCGCTACCCACTTGACGCGCTGATTCTGCATCAATGGTTGAGCAGTCAATCACTAAAGTTTTGCTATCAAGTAAGTTGATAAGACCTGTTTCGCCTAAGTAAAGCGATTTAACGTGTTTGCTTGCTGGTAGCATACTGATAAAAATATCAGCGCCAATAGCACACTCAGCTGCATCGGTAGCAGCAATTGCACCTTTATCGGCAAGCTCACTGACCGCCGCTTTATTTAAGTCAAATACACGAACTGTATGACCTGCATTGACAAGGTTTGCCGCCATTGGGCCACCCATGTTGCCTAAACCAATAAATCCTATTGTTAATTTAGCCATTTGCTTACCCCTTGGACTTAAGATGACGTTAATGAGTTAAGTGGGTGAGATTGCTCATCCCAGCGTGCTGTAAAGAAGCTATCTACAACTGTTTCGTCGATATCGCTAATCGATTTAAACTGCCAGTTAGGTGCACCGTCTTTGTCGATTAGTAGCGCACGAACGCCTTCTTGGAACTCGCCTACTTCGCCACAACGAACCGACATGCCTAACTCCATTTTGAAGCAATCTGCTAACGTCATCTCTTTTGAATTAGCTAATTGACGTTCAACAAGCGCACAACTAAGCGGACAACCATGCGCTAATGACTTTTGCGCACGAGTAAGCCATTTGTCTTCAGTTTGTAAAGCTTGAATGTAGTCAATTTTCCCCTGCAATGAATCAAACTCAGCCAGCTTTTGAATAACCGCTAAGTTATCTTTTACATTGCCTTTAGGAACACGGCCTGAAATATTATCAATAGAGATTAGAATATTTGTCAGCTTTTCGTGGTTTAATGAGGCTGTTTTGCCCCACTTTTCAGCGGTGATAGCCGTTAAAATAGCGTCATATTTATCTGCTGTTGCATAGTGATCTGCAAGATTAACAAACAAGGCATCTTCAGCATTGATAGACGCCGCAGTTAACCCTAAGAATAGACCCACTTGCTCAGGCATTTTATGTAAGAAATAACTGCCGCCAACATCTGGGTATAAACCAATGGTTAGCTCAGGCATTGCAATACGCGATGTTTCTGTTACCACTCGGTGACTCGCCCCAGCCATTAAGCCAAGGCCGCCACCCATAACAATGCCATTACCCCAAAGTAATATTGGCTTTTCATAGCAGTGAATTAGATAGTCTAATTTGTACTCAAGGGTAAAAAAGTCTTCAATGTAGTTAGCTGGCTCACCTGTGCTCATTGCTTTATGCAGGCTTACTACATCGCCACCGGCACAAAATGCTTTTTCGCCAGCCCCTTTTAGAATGACCATGGCAACGGCGTCATCGTCAGCCCATTTTCTAAGCTGAGGCTCAAGCAGTTGGATCATGTCGTAATTTAAAGCGTTTAACGACTTAGGTGCATTGAGTGTCGCAATTGCAATAAGGCCACTCTCGGCCTCTGCAGTTTCAAACACCACAGGCGCATCTTGATGATTTAGTAGTGTTACGTTAGTCATTAGCCATTTACCCAATTTGCTTTACGCTTTTCTAAGAACGCATTCACGCCTTCTTTTTGGTCTTTCGTATCAAACAATTGTACAAATAACTCACGCTCTAATGGCAACGCATGAGCCATAGGTTGTGTGCGACCTTTTTGAATAAGCTCTTTACATGCCGTCACAGCAACTGGGCTTTGCTCGCCAACTTGGTTAGCAAGTTTCATTGCTGCAGCTAAGCTCTCACCAGTGCCAACAACTTCTTCAACAAGGCCAATTTCGCGAGCTTTGTCTGCTTTTAGGCGCTCGCCACATAAGATCATGCGTTTTGCCCAGCCCTCACCAACAAGCCACGCAAGGTTTTGCGTACCGCCAGCACAAGGCAGTAAGCCAACTTTCGCTTCAGGCAGTGCCATTTGAGCTTGCTCTTCAGCTATACGAATATCACAAGCAAGAGCCACTTCAAGACCACCACCCATGGCATAACCATTAATTGCCGCGATTGATACACCACGGAAATTGGTTAATGCTTCAAATGCATCACCAAACACTTTTGACATAGTGGCAGCAACGCCTTTGTCACCGCTGGCAAACACGTTTAAATCAGCACCTGCACTAAAGAACTTTTCACCTTGGCCTGTAATCACTAATGCATAGACATTTTTGTTAGCATTTAGCTCAGTTACAGTGTCTTTAAGCGCGGTTAATGTATCTTGTGTCCAGGTATTCGCTGGCGGGTTATTCATAGTTAAAACCGCTACGTTACCTTCAATATTTAAATCAATCGATGGATTAGACATAGGTTGCTCCTTATAGAATGTCGCCAGCTGACTCAGCTAAGATACGACGTGCGATAATCACACGCATAATTTCATTTGTGCCTTCAAGAATTTGATGCACACGGACGTCTCTGAAATGACGCTCTAATGGGTATTCTTTGATGTAACCGTAACCCCCGTGAATTTGTAGTGCGTCGTCACAGACTTTAAAACCAACATCTGTAGCAAAACGTTTTGCCATCGCGCAGTAGGTGGTTTTTTCGCTGTCACCGGTATCTAGTTTAAATGCGGCTAAGCGTACCATTTGACGAGCGGCAACAAGCTCGGTGTTCATATCAGCAATCTTAAATTGCAGTGCTTGGAAAGCAGCTAAAGGCTTACCAAATTGCTCACGTTCTTTTAGGTATTCGCGCGCAGTATTAAGAGCTGCTTGTGCTGTACCTAATGAACAGGTAGCAATATTAATACGACCACCGTCTAAGCCTTGCATTGCAAACTTAAAGCCTTCGCCTTCTTGACCTAATAAGTTAGCCGCAGGAATTCTGACACCTTCGAAGCTAATTAAACGTGTAGGCTGTGCATTCCAGCCCATTTTTTCTTCAGCTTTACCGTATTCGATACCTGCTGCGTCAGCTGGCACAACAAATGCCGAAATACCGGCAGCGCCTTCACCACCAGTGCGCGCCATAACTACAAGTAAATCAGTTTCACCAGCACCCGAGATAAACATCTTAGAGCCTGAGATCACATACTCATCGCCCTCTTTAACCGCTTTGGTTTTTAGCGATGCCGCATCAGAGCCAGAGCCAGGCTCTGTTAAACAGTAAGACGCAAGTAACTCACCCATTACTAATTGTTCACAGTATTGAGCTTTTACTTCATCAGTACCAAAGCTTGCAATCATCCAGGTTGCCATATTATGAATGGTCAACATAGCGGTCGTTGCTGTACAACCCATGGCAAGCTGCTCAAAAATAATACTTGAATCTAAGCGAGATAAACCTAAGCCACCCGCTTCTTCAGGGGTATATAAACCACAAAAGCCTAGCTCACCGGCTGCTTTAATGGTGTCTTTCGGGAAAATGTGTTCTTGGTCCCACTTAGCTGCATGTGGAGCAAGTTCTGACTCTGCAAACTGACGGGCTGTTTCAGCAAACGCTTGCTGATCTTCGGTTAAATTAAAGTCCATAGTAGACCTCTATTTTGTTGTCTTATTCTTGTGTGAAAAACGATTGTTGTCGTTTAAATGTGTGTTCTTTGAGCGAGCGTGTGCTCGCTCAGCAGTAAATTAATTACGGCTTATTTAAGGTTAATACTCATGTTAGGACCTGAGGCGATATCATCCTCGAACCAACGTGAAGTAATTGTTTTCGTTTCTGTGTAAAAACGAATACCTTGCTTACCGTAGGTATGTTGGTCGCCGTAGAATGAGCCTTTCCAACCTGTGAAAGAGAAAAACGGGAGTGGCACAGGAATTGGCACATTGATACCAACTTGACCTACTTCGATTTCATGTTGGAATTTACGTGCAGCAGCGCCGCTTGATGTAAATAACGAAGTACCGTTACCGTAAGGCGAGTTATTGATAAGCTCAATCGCCTCTTCTAGAGTATCTACAAACATACAAGCCAATACAGGACCAAAGATCTCTTCTTTGTATAAATCCATCTCGGTGGTTACATCAGTAAATAGCGTTGGACCAACCCAGTTACCTTGCTCGTAACCTTCAACAGTAAAGTCAGAGCCATCAATTAAGCACGTTGCACCTTGCTCTTTACCACTTGCGATAAGCGATAAAATACGATCTTTAGCTGCTTTTGATGTTTGTGGGCCGTAAGCAGCGTTGGTATCATCCCATACACCTGGGCGTACGTTTTCAAAGCCTGCTTTAATTTCATCAACCCAGTCTTTTGCTTGACCAACAAACACAGCAACCGAAATACCCATACAGCGCTGACCCGCAGCACCTACAGACGCACCGACTAGGTTATTTACAACATGCGATTTACTTGCATCTGGCATAATAACCATGTGGTTTTTTGCACCTACACAAGCTTGCACGCGTTTAAGGTTTGCTGTGCCTTTTGAATAGATGTATTCACCTACACCACACGAACCAACAAATGAAATCGCACGTACTGCTGGGTCTTCTAATAAACGGTCAACTTGTGGTTTTGTACCATGAACAACTTGTAACACTCCTTTTGGTGCACCTGCTTCAACAAATAGTTCAGCTAAACGCATCGGTGTTAGTGGATCTTGCTCTGATGGTTTCAGAATAAAGGTGTTACCACACACAATAGCTAGTGGGAACATCCATAAAGGGATCATCGCAGGGAAATTAAATGGCGTAATACCCGCACATACACCTAGTGGTTGCATGTAAGAGTAAGTATCAATTTTACGCGCTACGTTTTCCATTGTTTCGCCCATCATCAGAGATGGTGCATTGGCTGCTTGCTCAACCACTTCAATACCACGCCAAACATCGCCTTTGGCATCTTCAAATGTTTTACCCAGCTCATGACAAATAATCGTCGCAAGTTCGTCATGGTTTTCTTTTAGTAGTGCTGCGTATTTCATCATAATGCGCGCACGCTCAGAAATTGGCACTTCTTTCCATGTTTTAAATGTTTCTTTTGCAGAGGCAATGGCTGCATCCATTTCAGCATCCGTTGCACACGGAACTTGGGCTAACACTTCTTGGTTTGCAGGATTGATAACATCAATCAGCTGCGATGAACTTGATTGGGTAAATTCGCCGTTGATAAATAAAGGTACTTGGTGCATGAGGCACTCCTCCCCAGTGGGTATAAAGAGGCCGCAACATGATAGTTTTTAAAATACGTTGCGGCTGTGAGAGATTAAAATTCTAAAGCGATTAAATAGCTTCAACAGCCATAGCAACAGCTTCACCACCACCGATACACAGTGAGGCAACACCTTTGCTAAGACCACGATTTTTTAATGCATGAATTAAGGTAACTAAGATACGCGCGCCGCTTGCACCAATAGGGTGACCAAGTGCACAGGCACCGCCGTTTACGTTTACTTTGCTTTCATCAAGTTTTAACTCGTTAATTGCAAGCATAGTCACCATGGCAAACGCTTCGTTGATTTCCCATAAATCAACATCATTAACAGACCAACCGGCTTTTTCTAAAAGCGATTGCATTGCGCCAACAGGTGCTAAAGTAAATTCACTTGGTGCTTGAGAGTGTGTGCTGTGAGCAACAATACGACACAGTGGTGTTAAACCTTGTGCTTTAGCATCTGATTCACGCATTAACACAAGCGCTGCTGCACCATCAGAAATTGATGACGAGTTTGCAGCTGTAATCGTACCGTCTTTTTTGAATGCAGGACGTAAACCCGGGATTTTATCAGGACGTGCATTGCCTGGTTGCTCATCAATCGCAACGGTCACATCACCTTTGCGTGTAGAAATAGTGTGCGCGGCAATCTCGTTTGCAAATGCGCCGGTTTCAATCGCACTATTCGCTTTAGTTAGTGAGCTAAGCGCAAAGTTATCCATTTGTTCACGACCAATTGAATACTGATCAGCAGTGTCTTGTGCAAAACAACCCATTGCTTTGTTGTCGTAAGCATCTTCAAGGCCATCACACATCATGTGATCTTTTACTTCGCCATGACCCATACGCATACCTGAACGTGCATTTGGTAACATATAAGGGGCATTACTCATGCTTTCCATGCCACCAGCAACCGCTGAGTTGATAGAGCCTGATTTAATTAAGTCATGGGCAAACATTGCAGCTTTTAAGCCAGAACCACATACTTTGTTGATTGTTGTAGCGCCAGTACCTTGATTAAGACCCGCTTTTAACATTGCTTGGCGTGCAGGTGCTTGACCAAGACCAGCTGGTAATACGCAGCCCATGATCACTTCGTCAATCTTATCGGCAGATAAACCGGCTTGCTCTAAGCTACTTTTAATAGCTGTAGCACCTAAATCAGTTGCGTGTGCACCACTTAGTGCGCCCATAAAACCACCCATAGGGGTGCGTTTTGCGGCAACAATAACAACGGCTTCAGTAGTCATAATTGGCTCCATGTAAGTGGTTATCATCATGTGTTCAAATCATGTGTAACCAAACAGTTAATTTGTTATAGTTTAATTTCGATTTAATTCAGCATACATAATATTTACGTTTACGCCAACGTAAATCTAAAATCAACATTTTTGCGGCTGGTAAAACTGTAAACTTATATGTATTTTGTTGTATGAAAAATCGAACATTTGCTTACAAGGCTAGATAAATAAAGCTTTTCAACAAATCCAACCAGTTATCTTTATAAGTCTAAAGTATAACTCCCAAATCACCCTTTACCTTTACGTAAACTTCACTTATATTGGTGTTATTCGAATGAGGTAAATAAATCATGAAACAAGACAATCAAACAAACTTTGAAAGCGCAGCAGTTGAACCTGCTAGCAATGAGCAAACGTTTAGTATCAGCGAACTAGCAAAAGAATTTGATATTACCACCCGCTCTATCCGCTTTTATGAAGACCAAGGCCTGATCTCACCTGATCGCAATGGTCAAACCCGTATTTATTCAAAACGCGACAAAGTAAGACTAAAACTTATTCTACGCGGTAAACGCTTAGGTTTTACCTTGGCTGAAACGGGCCGTTTGTTTGAACTGTACGATGCAGATAAATCGAGCGCTAAACAGCTAGTGACTATGCTTGACCTTATCGCAGAGAAAAAAGCGGACCTAAGCCAACAGATGGACGACATTAAAGTTGTACTAATGGAATTGGTGACTGCAGAACGCCGCTGTCGTGAAACCCTTAATAATTTAGACGAATAACCTGACAACAATCTCGTCAACAGACTCTCACAGGAACACACATTATGAGCACTATTTCACTATACAAAGAAATGAACTTCGGACTTGGCGAAACAGCAGACATGATCCGCGATCACGTTAATAGCTTTGCGAGCCAAGAAATTGCCCCACTTGCAGAACAAACAGACGTAGACAATGCCTTCCCTAATCAACTTTGGCCACAGCTTGGCGAAATGGGATTATTAGGTATGACAGTACCTGAAGAATTTGGCGGTGCGGGCCTTGGTTACCTTGAGCATGTTATTGCAATGGAAGAAATTAGCCGTGCAAGCGCATCGATTGGTTTAAGTTATGGTGCTCATTCAAACCTATGTGTTAACCAAATTAACCGTAATGGGTCACAGGCTCAAAAAGAAAAATACCTGCCTAAGCTTATCAGCGGTGAGCACATTGGTGCCCTTGCGATGAGTGAGCCAAATGCGGGTTCTGATGTTGTATCAATGAAATTAAAAGCTGAGAAAAAAGGCGATGTGTTTGTACTTAACGGTAACAAGATGTGGATCACTAATGGTCCAGATGCCGATACCTTTGTTATCTATGCAAAAACAGATTTAAATGCCGGCCCTAAAGGCATCACAGCGTTCATCGTTGAACGTAACACACCAGGATTCTCTACTGCGCAGAAGCTAGACAAACTTGGTATGCGTGGCTCTAACACCTGTGAATTAGTGTTCGAGAACTGCGAAGTACCAGCAGAAAACATTCTAGGTAACTTAAACGAAGGCGTAAAAGTACTTATGAGTGGCCTTGATTATGAGCGTGTTGTTTTAGCTGCAGGCCCGCTTGGCATTATGCAAGCATGTATGGACATTGTGGTTCCTTATATTCATGAGCGTAAACAATTTAATAGCCCAATTGGTCAGTTCCAACTGATTCAAGGCAAAATTGCTGACATGTACACGCAAATGAATGCAGCTCGTTCATATGTTTACACGGTAGCTCGTGCATGTGATCGCGGCGAAACAACGCGTAAAGATGCCGCTGGCGCTATTTTATATGCCGCAGAGCTTGCGACTAAAATGGCCCTTGATGCTATTCAAATCTTAGGTGGCAATGGTTATATCAACGAATACGCAACAGGTCGCTTGTTACGTGATGCAAAACTATATGAAATTGGCGCAGGTACTTCAGAAATCCGCCGCATGCTAATTGGTCGCGAATTATTCACTGAAAGCCGATAGGACCTTGTTATGACGATTTTAAAATCGAGTGTAAATCCACACGATCCGCAATTTTTGCAAAATCACGACAACATGGCAGCGCTCGTAAGTGATTTACGTGAAAAAGTCGCTGATATCCGTTTAGGTGGTGGCCCTGCCCTGATTGAGCGCCACCAAGGCCGTGGTAAGTTGTTTGTACGTGATCGTATTGAAACGCTACTTGATGAAGGCTCGCCATTTTTAGAGATTTCACAATTTGCTGCCTTTGGCGTGTATGAACAAGCTATTCCATGTGCCGGTGTTGTTGCTGGTATTGGTCGTGTGAAAGGCGTTGAATGTATGATCATCGCCAATGATGCAACCGTAAAAGGCGGCACATACTTTCCACTAACGGTGAAAAAACACCTGCGTGCCCAAGATATCGCAGAGCGTTGTCATTTACCGTGTATTTATTTAGTTGATTCAGGCGGTGCAAACCTGCCTGAACAAGATGATGTATTTCCAGATAAATTACACTTTGGCCGTATTTTCTATAATCAGGCACGTATGTCTGGTAAAGGCATTCCACAAATTGCGGTCGTAATGGGTTTATGTACTGCAGGTGGTGCTTATGTACCTGCGATGGCTGATGAAAGTATTATCGTAAAAGAGCAAGGCACAATTTTCTTAGCAGGCCCGCCACTGGTTAAAGCGGCTACCGGTGAAGAAGTGAGTGCTGAAGAGCTCGGTGGTGCTGATGTTCACTGTAAAACCTCAGGTGTTGCCGATCACTATGCTGAAAACGATGCCCATGCACTTTCTATCGCGCGCCAATGTATTGAACGAATAAACTATCAACGCCCTACTGCACCGTTACTTGATGATGTTAAACCGCCGCGTTACGACATTAACGAAATTTACGGCATTGTAGGTACCGACCTTAAAAAGCCATTTGATGTACGCGAAGTGATTGCCCGTGTTGTTGATGATTCATCATTTGATGAATTTAAACGCTACTTTGGCGAAACCTTAGTAACCGGCTTTGCAACAATCTTTGGTCACCCTGTCGGTATTGTTGCCAACAACGGTATTTTATTTAGTGAATCTGCGCAAAAAGGCGCGCACTTTATACAGCTATGTGCACAACGCAAAATTCCTTTGGTGTTTTTACAAAACATTACTGGCTTTATGGTTGGTAAAAAATACGAAGCCGAAGGCATCGCCAAACATGGTGCGAAAATGGTAACTGCTGTGTCATGTGCTGATGTACCTAAATTCACCGTGTTAATTGGTGGCTCGTATGGTGCAGGTAACTACGGTATGTGTGGCCGTGCGTTTGAACCTACCATGATGTGGATGTGGCCAAACGCCCGTATCTCTGTAATGGGTGGTGAACAAGCAGCAGGCGTTCTTGCACAAGTTAAACAAGACGGTTTAGCCCGTAAAGGCGAAAGCATGACTGATGAGCAAGTCAGTGAGTTTAAAAAGCCAATTATCGAGCAATACGAAAAACAAGGTCATCCATATTACGCCAGTGCCCGCCTTTGGGATGATGGCATTATCGATCCTGCTGATACCCGCAATGTATTAGGGCTTGCCTTAAGCGCAGCTAAAAATGCACCAGAGCGCGATTCGCAGTTCGGCGTATTTAGAATGTAATGGAGGCCTTATGTCAGTAACACTCGAAATAACAAAATCAAATGTGGCTGTACTGGTACTAAGTCGCCCTGAAAAACACAATGCATTTAACGAAGAAGTCATCAGTGAGCTGATCCGTTTAATTGAACACGCAAACAGTTGTGATGTGCGCGCACTGGTTTTAAAAACCGAAGGTAAGCACTTCTCTGCTGGCGCTGATTTAAACTGGATGAAATCGATGGCTGGCAATGACTTTGCAGAAAACTTAGCGGACTCTATGCAACTAGCAAAGCTTATGAAAGTCCTGGCTACCAGTCCGCATCCTACAATTTGTGCCGTACAAGGTGCTGCATTTGGCGGTGCGTTAGGCTTGATTGCGTGTTGTGATATCGCGATTTGCCAAGACGATGCACAGTTTTGCTTAAGTGAAGTAAAGCTTGGTCTTATTCCTGCGGTTATCAGCCCTTATGTCATTAAAGCTATTGGTGAGCGCGCTGCACGTCGTTACTTTTTAACGGCTGAGATTTTTGACGCACATACAGCCAAGCAACTGGGTTTAATTCACCAGATCACTGGCGATTTACAAACAGCACTCGACAAACACTTACAAAACCTTATCAACAATGGTCCTGTTGCTGTTAAAGCAGCAAAACAGCTAATCAATGATGTCGCTGGCAACGTAATAGATGATGCACTGATTGAGCTAACCGCAGAACGCATTGCACGCATACGTGTATCTGAAGAAGGCCAAGAAGGCCTGACTGCATTTTTTGAAAAACGTGCCCCTAACTGGCAGAAATAGGAACCATTATGACAACAAAATCATTGAAAAAAATTCTCGTTGCCAACCGTGGTGAAATTGCCTGCCGAGTTATGCGTACAGCAAAGCAAATGGGCTTAACTACGGTTGCAGTGTACTCAGATGCTGATAAACATGCTCAGCACGTAAAGCTTGCTGATGAGGCGTATCACATTGGCCCTGCGCCAAGTAAAGATTCGTACTTAGTAGCAGACAAAATCATCGATGTGGCAAAACAAGCAGGTGTTGATTGTATTCACCCAGGTTATGGTTTTTTATCTGAGAACTGTGACTTTGCGCTCGCGTGTGAGAAAAATGATATCGCCTTTATTGGCCCGCCAGCATCAAGTATTGAAGCCATGGGTTCAAAAACCCGCGCTAAAGAAATTATGCACCAAGCAAATGTACCATTAGTGCCAGGCTACTATGGTGACAATCAAGATACAGATTTCCTACAAGCTGAAGCTGAAAAAATTGGTTATCCGGTACTGATTAAAGCGGCCTTTGGTGGCGGTGGTAAAGGCATGCGAGTTGTTGAACACGCAAAAGACTTTATCGGTGCACTTGAAGGCGCAAAACGTGAAGCAAAAGCCGGCTTTGGTAACGATTTAGTACTGTTAGAGCGCTATGTCACCAAACCGCGCCATGTTGAAGTACAAGTTTTTGCCGATAGCCATGGTAACTGTGTGTACTTAGGTGACCGTGACTGCTCTTTACAGCGTCGTCACCAAAAAGTAATTGAAGAAGCCCCTGCTCCGGGTTTATCTGATGCACTTCGTAAAGAAATGGGTGAAGCTGCGGTACGTTGTGCCCAAGCGATTAACTATCGTGGTGCTGGTACGGTTGAGTTTTTATTATGCGGTGATGAATTCTTCTTCATGGAAATGAACACCCGTTTACAAGTAGAGCACCCAGTAACAGAAATGGTAACCGGTGTTGATTTGGTGAATTGGCAAATCAATATTGCGGCAGGTGAAGCATTACCACTTAGCCAAGCAGATATTCAGCTACAAGGTCACAGCTTTGAAGCGCGTATTTATGCAGAAGATCCAAGTAATGACTTTATTCCGTGTTCTGGCCACATTGACGCCCTATTCACACCGAACGAATCTGAATTTGTACGTATAGATACAGGGATTGCAGCGGGTGATGAAATTAGCCCGTTCTACGATCCTATGATTGCTAAATTAATTGTTCATGATGATAACCGTGAGGCAGCGCTTGGGCGTTTATCAAAAGCACTAGAGCAATTCCACCTTGCAGGTTTTAGCTGTAACGTTAATTTCTTACATAATCTTGCTAACCACCCTACTTTTCAAGCAGGTGCACCCGATACGCACTTTATTGAAGACCAAGGTGAGCGCCTTGTTGCTAAAAACGAGCAACAGTCTGTTATTGCGACCGTTGTGGCAGCCTATGCGTATGCACATCAACTAAAAGGTGAAAGCAGCAGCCCATGGCAACAATTAACAGGCTTTATGCTAAACAGTGATGCTAAAACAACGATTCCGTTTGTAGATTTAAACGTTCATGCTGTTAAGACCTCAGATGGCTTTAAAATTAGCTTAGATGGGGTTGACTATACAACCTCGGGCAAGGTTGAAAATGGCCTTGCAAACTTAGTTGTTAATGGCGAAAAAGTTGTGGCTCATATTAATCAAACAGACTCTCACATTACAGTGATGTACAAAGCACAGCAAACGGTGCTAGAACTGATTGATAAACACTATATTAGTGAACACGAAAGTGATGCGTTGCCACTTGCTGCACCACTCAATGGTACTGTTGTTAAACATTTAGTTGAAGTGGGTAGTACTGTTGCTAAAGGTGACGCTGTTGTCATCATCGAAGCGATGAAAATGGAATACACGCTTAATGCCCCACATGATGGTGTATTAACCAGCTATTGCTTTGCTGAAGGTGAACTGGTGAGTCATGGTGATATGCTCGCGATTGTTGAAGAGCCGGAGGCGTAATGGCACAGTTTCCTGATTTTGTTCGCATTGTAGAAGTTGGCGCCAGAGACGGTTTGCAAAATGAAGCCGCCGTTAATACCCAAGATAAAGTCGCTCTTATCAACGCCCTTGCAGATGCTGGGCTTAAAGATATTGAAGCAGGCGCCTTTGTGTCACCTAAGTGGGTGCCACAAATGGCTGACTCTAGCGATGTAATAAGCGCATTAAATTTGCCAGACGTTAACTTAAGTGCCCTCACCCCGAATTTACGGGGTGCAGAGGCAGCAAAACAAGTCGACATTCAAGAATTTGCAATCTTTACAGCAGCAAGTGAAGCGTTTTGTCAAAAGAACATTAACTGCTCTATTGATGAAAGTATTGACCGCTTTAAGGATGTTATGGATTTTGCCAAAGCGAATAACATTCGTGTTAGAGGTTATGTTAGCTGCGTCATGGGTTGTCCATATCAAGGTGATGTCGACTACAATGATGTATTAAAGGTATCAGAGAGATTATTAGAGCTTGGTTGTTACGAAATTAGCCTTGGCGACACCATTGGTGTAGGTACGGCGAAAAAAGTAGATGAGTTATTAGATTTACTCTTGCAACATATTGATAAATCAAAACTCGCTGTACATTTTCACGACACATACGGACAAGCGCTCACAAATATTTACACCGCCCTAAGCCGCGGTATAGCAACGGTTGATAGTGCTGTTGCAGGCCTTGGTGGCTGCCCTTATGCCAAAGGTGCGTCAGGAAATGTTGCCACTGAAGATGTAGTTTACTTACTGCAAGGACTTGGCATAGAGCATGGAATTGATTTAGAAAGACTGGCGAAAGCTGGTTGGGCTATTTGCAGTGCATTAAATAAACAACCTGTCAGCAAGGTATCACTTGCTCTAAAGAACACTCAGAATAATTAAGGAGTAGGCTCATGGCCGGTTTCGATAAAGTGGTTTCAAGTTATGAAGCTGCAATGGAAGGTTTAAAAGATGGCGATACTATTATCGCTGGTGGCTTTGGCTTGTGTGGTATTCCTGAGGGACTTATCAGTGAAATTAAGCGTAAACAGACTAAAAATCTAACCGTTGTTTCAAACAACTGCGGTGTTGATGATTTCGGCTTAGGTATTTTACTTCACGATAAGCAAATTAAAAAAATCATCGCTTCTTATGTGGGTGAAAATGCGCTTTTCGAAAAACAACTACTCGATGGCGAAATTGATGTTGTTTTAACACCACAAGGTACACTCGCTGAGAAGATGCGCGCCGGTGGTGCTGGTATTCCTGCGTTTTATACTGCTACAGGTTACGGCACTCCGGTTGCCAAAGGCAAAGAAGTTAAAGAATTTGATGGTCGCCCATATATCTTAGAAGAGTCAATTACAGGTGAGTTTGCCATTGTTAAAGCATGGAAAGCCGACCGCTACGGTAATCTTGTATTTCGCCACACAGCTATGAACTTCAATCCGATGGCCGCGACAGCAGGTAAAATTACCGTTGCTGAAGTTGAAGAGATTGTTGAGCCAGGTGAACTTGAGCCAAGCCAAATTCATACCCCAGGTATTTATGTTAATCGCGTGATCAAAGGCGACTTTGAAAAACGCATTGAACGTGTAACAACTCGCGATTAAGGAGCAATAAAATGGCATTATCACGTGAACAAGTTGCAATGCGTGTTGCACAAGAACTACAAGATGGCTATTACGTAAACCTAGGTATTGGTATCCCTACTCTGGTTGCTAACTATGTACCTGACGGTATCGAAGTTATGTTGCAGTCTGAAAATGGCTTATTAGGCATGGGTGCGTACCCAACCAAAGACCAAGTTGATGCAGATATGATCAACGCGGGTAAAGAAACCGTGACAGCAGCCACAGGTGCAGCAATATTTAATAGTGCAGATAGTTTTGCCATGATACGGGGTGGTCATGTAGACTTAACAGTATTAGGTGCATTTGAAGTTGACCAGAACGGTAACATCGCATCGTGGATGATCCCAAAAAAGCTAATTAAAGGCATGGGTGGCGCGATGGACCTCGTTGCTGGCGCGAAGAATATTATTGTTACGATGACTCATGCAAGCAAGCATGGCGACTCTAAGTTATTAGAAAGTTGCACTTTACCGCTAACTGGGGTTAACTGTGTAAAGAAAATCGTAACTGATTTAGCCGTACTAGAAGTTAAAGACGGCGCATTTCATCTAATCGAACGCGCTCCAGGCGTGTCGGTAGATGAAATTATTAGCAAAACGGCAGGCAAATTGCTTGTTGAAGGTGATGTTCCAGAGATGGTTTTTTAAACCACTCACATCCCATGTACCGACCTCATTCCCAGTGCCAATGGCGCTGAGTTACCCAAAATCCCTCGCAAGAGGGATTTTTTTTATCTAAAGTCAGCCTTTCGCCGCACCATTTTGTCACATAAATAGTATAAAATGCCCTGCTTTAGTGAATTGGCAGTATCTAATACTGAGACTATGACGAAATAGCTAAAACTGCTAAGATCACTTTTTTACTAAACATTTGCCTAAACATAGATTAAACGAGCGATTAAAGGCTATTTTTTATACAATATAGCAAGAGTTAGCTATATTCATTCTTTACTCTCTATTTTTTTACATTTTGGGATAATAATTGCTTAGCAGTTAATTAACTAACAAGCGCTATTGAGACTTACTGAAATTAACTATGCAAACACCTATTCGTGGCCTACGCTCATTTTGTTTTGCTGCTCGCACCCTTAGCTTTAAAGATGCAGCAAACCAGCTTTACCTTACACCGTCTGCCGTAAGCCATCAGATCAAACAATTAGAAGAACAATTGGGTATTGAACTATTTGAACGTCAAACCCGCTCTATCCGCCTAACTGCTGCGGGGAAGAATTTTTATGACTCTGTATCACCGCTTATTAAAGCGCTAGAAAAAACCATCAACGAGTTTAGTCAGTTACAAGAAAACGTAACGATCAGTATTACACTACCTGAGTTTTTCGCCAGTGAGCTTTTAATGCCAAAACTGAGCGAATGGACCAGTGAGCACCCAAATACAAACTTACAGCTTAATACCTTAAAAACGCGTAAAGAGCTGACTAAGCAAAGCGATTTGTCGATTGTATTGTCTTCGTCTAAACCGCATGAAGGCGTTGTACATGAGCTATTTTCGCTATCGTATACACCAGCTTGCAATAAAGAAAACTGGCAAGCATGGCAAGAAAACCCGTTTCAGGCTTTAAATGAAGTTCCTCTTATACTTCATAAAGCGCGTCCTTGGGCTTGGCACCAATGGGCAGAGCATTCTGGTATTGATGACTTTGCACCAAAACAAATTATTCAGGTTGATAGTATGTTTGGTGTGGCACGTGCCGCGCAACAGGGTATGGGTATTGCCCTAATCCCCTTGCCTATCAGTCAGACTTGGTTTGATGAACAATGGTTATTTAATTTCACCGATATGCCATTAAAAACGAAAGATAAATATTACTTAGTGCAACACGATCCTAGTGAAACTAATGCACAATTAGAGCTATTTATAAAATGGATGCTTGATACTTTCAAACATCTAAAATAAAAGATTAAAGACCCTCAATTTTGTTGAGGGTCATTTATCTTTAAATTAGCTTTTAGATTTGGTGACTAAGATACTCACTTTGTTTTCACCAATTTCGAAAGTCGCTTGTTTACCATATTCCACAATAAAAGAAGGTGTAAAATAGCTGCCAGCGAGTGTGATTGATGTTTCTACATCTGCCGTATTATTTTGTTGTGGTCTCACTGTAACTTCATAGCTAAACCCCTCACCTATAGAGATGGTCGCAGGTTGTTTTTCTTCCACCAGCATTACTGGCGATGCTAGTAGCTCATTCGCTTTATAAACAGATGTTTCAACTTGAAAGCTATCAGCTGCGAAACAACTTGTTGATGCTAAAAATACTCCAGCTACTAAACCTAACTGTTTTTTCATATTTATTTCCTTATCTCATTTATAGGGTTTGTCCGTAATTAATATCAGTTAGTACGTTTATTTGATACACGGAAACTTCAGAATGTTAATTATCTCTATCAAAGCTCTCGATAATACACATCAATGGTATGTGATATAGCTTCATAGCTGTTATTTTCGTGTTTAAAACACGCTTTTCTTAGTTCCTTCTCTTCGTAGTTTTTACCTGCCACGACGACTTGATCGAGAGTTTGTGAATTTGCACAGAATTGATTTGATGAAATTGTTTCTACTTTGACTGATTCAGCTTTTGAACGCGGTAATGAACTAGGCTTTGGATTTTGCTTCATGCCTTCAAGTAACTGTGCTTTAGTAACAGGCACAGTATCTGACCCTAGCCCAGGAATATGCAATGTTTGTTTAATCGTATAGTTTTTACTTAATAATGGCGAAAACAAAGATACATCGTTGCTCAAATAAGCTTGCTCAAAATTAAGATAAACAGCGACTTTATCTTCAGCTGCATTGGCAATAACAGGCCCTAAAAGTAACAACGCAAATATCAGTTTCATGGTTATACGCTTATTCTAAATAAATTAAATCATCAACTATACATATCATCATAAAGTACCGATTTTATTTTTAATTAACAACAATTTGTTTGTTTTGCGTACTCAACTCCTTTATTGTTCTTTATCGTAAACATTACCTATTTAAACCCTGTGTCTACTTTATCGGGGTCAGATCAGATAGCTGATAGCTGATAGCTGATAGCTGATAGCTGATAGCTGATAGCTATAAGACTAACTCATTACATTAGACTAAAGTCTATAGGTTAAATTTCTTCATCTATTAGGTCATTTTTTATCGTTTGTTGAATTTGTAGTGTTCAATTAAAGTTCATTTGTCGGCGATTGATACCGACTCAAATAGAGGAAATGATTATGTTTAGTACACTTATGAAACGCGTTGCAGTTAGCTCATTATTAACTTGTTCAGCTATGGCAGTGGCTGATCAAAGTGACTACAAATTAATGGTTATTGATCAATCTACACAAGCAACAGTAGAAACAAACCGCCAATACGAACTAGCATTTAACCAATGCGCATTAAGTGTTCAAGCAAAGAATTTTACAGAAGCTGAAACACTTTGCTCTAAAGCAATAAGCTTACTAAGCAAGAGCAAGGTACCTGCTTATAAACGTCGTGAATTAACCTCATTTGCATTAAGCAACCGCGGTGTAGCTCGAATCATGTCTGAAAACGACACTGCTGCATTGTCTGACTTTTACGAAGCAGTACAAATTTCAGGTAACGAGCTAGTAGAGCACAACTTAACACGTGCGAAAAAGAACTTAGCGTTATAAGTTCTCACAGAATTGTGTTGTCTCAAAACCCAGCTTAGGCTGGGTTTTGTCGTTTAGGTGTTTCGTTTTTTAGTCTTCCGCTTTTATCAATAAATCAAGTTCTTTTAACAATAGGCTCTCTACTGTCTTTTTATCCATTTTAGTCAATTGCTCTAAGCTGTAATTCTTGCCAATTTCTTTCGCTAAAATATAACCTAGGTAATAACCTCTTCGGTATGGCAGCTTTGTCTCGTCCTTTGCGAAGTTGAAAAATGAAGAATATATTTCAGTTTTTTTTGAGTAAAACTTTTTCTTAAGGTCAACGAAAGAATCGAGCTGCCTTGAGCGAATCTTTTTCACCAAATTGCTAGGTATGTTTAGCATCAATTCATCATCACTGGCTGACGGAGTTAATTTATGTGAAACGTAAGTAGCTAATCCCTCAGTCCAAATAGAGCACCATAGCTCATCCTTACATTGAAATAACTTTTCATGATAAACGTGAAATAACTCGTGATGAAAGAATGGCGTATCGTTTTTCCAGGTATGATATTTGGCCATAAGGTCTACACCAAACATTAAGTAAGTCTTACCATTTAACTCTCGCGTTGCCCCATTGAACCTTCCTAATGAGTGAAGTATGTAAATGGGGGTTTCAGATTTGAAATCAGGGAATGTAGCAATAAATGATTCCATACTGCTGTTTAACTCTTTAGATAAACGTCTATTTTTTGAAAAATATACTTCTTCTATTCCACTGAAACCCTCAATAGCTTTAACAAAGCTTTTATCACTATAAAAAGGCGCAAATTGAGAGGTGAAATGTTGAGAAAACTGCTCTGCTCTATTTTCTGCAGTCAACGTCTTGCTTGACTGATATAAAGTATAAAAATCATCAGCGAGATTAATGACTTCAAAATCAGCTGACTGCTTGTTAGCAAGCGCATTAAATGAAAGCAAACCAAATATGAAGATAGAGAGTAGAAGAAATTTAGAAAATATTTGCATAATTATAGTCAGAATTATTTGTTAGGTTAAAGTCGAATATGTTGAAGATTCGATAATTCATGTCTAAGTGGTTGGTTACTCAGACAATGCCTGTTTGTAACTTAAATCAAAATGTTTGAGTAACTGATTCAAGTAGTTCAGATTTATCTGGTTAGGTTTAAAACTTTGTCCCTTCTCAATATTAGCTATATGTTGTTTTAGTTTTGCTTTGTCTTTATTCCAAAAAGCGATGTTTCCTAGTACAAAGTCATTCCAATACATTTTTGAACCACTTAGCTTTTCATTGGGATGCAATACTTTTTTAGCGTGAAAAACCGCTTGTTGATAGTCACCCGCTAACCCTTCCATTTGAGCTAAATGCTAAGTTAATGAGCTTTCATTTGAATTATTATGAGAGATATAACGTTTTATCAGAATGGCAGCTTCAGCATGGCAACCTGATTTTTCTAACAATCTAAAACCGGCATCGTACGTCTGATCAAATTGTTGGTATGTTAGGCTCAAATCGTCTTTTAACCTTTCTTCAAGCTCAACTTTACAGTCAGCAAAGCTTACATTTGATATAATTAAAAACCCGATTGATGAGAGTCCTGTTTTCATAATTCTGTCCTTAAATTTGCTAATGCCTGTATAAGATAACACTGCAATCAAACGCAAGTTCACCACGAACTGAAAGTATTTGATTCCATGTAACCTTTAAATTGTCGTTATTTCTCTAGCTCATGATAAACATTTGGATTCCAAATTTGCATAAACATCTCTGGATTTTCAATTGGTTGAAAACCATATTGCGCGTACAAACCATGCGCATCTTTTGTTGCCAATACCATACGTCTCAAACCTTGAAGCTCGGGGTGAGATACTATGCTCTCAACAAGCCACTTGCTCAAACCTTTACCTCGATGGCTTTCTACTATGAATACATCGGAAAGATAAGCAAATGTTGCTTTATCTGTTATAAGGCGGGCAAAACCTACTTGAGAATCATAGCTGTCATAGACTCCAAAACAAAAAGAGTTTGAAATGGCAGTTTCTAGCGTCTGCTTTGGTATTCCGGACGCCCAGTAGCTTTTTGAAATAAAACCGTAAATTACTTCAAAATCGAGATCAGTTTTATTTGTGCTAATTCTATATCCTTGCACCAGTATTCCTTCTTACGGTTTATCATGATAATTATGAATTTATTGCTAGTCTGCGTACCACAATAAACTCTTGTTATTTAAGATGTTTAGTTTTAACAAAGTTACTAACCAATTGCTACTGTCCAAACATTAAGACTGTGCCCCTTTGACCTAAATATATTTTAAACCACAATTTACGGACCCAAATAACATTTCTATATAAGAGACAGCATTAAATTTATCAGCACTCAACTCAGCTAATTTGTTGCTTTCAATACAGGAATAAAACAACTTAACCTCCTCTACATCACAGTAAAATTCCGAAACCTGAGTAATTACTCTATAGATTAAATTTCTTCATCTATCAGTTTTAATTTAATCGTTTGTTTAGCTTATGGGAATATTTTAAAGTTCACTCGTTGGCAAGAAACACCAACTTATTCAGAGGAAAACTATCATGTTAAAAACACTTGTAACCACTATTGCACTTAGCTCTTTATTAACTTGCTCAGCGATGGCAGTAGCCAAACAAGCTGATTATAAACTGATGGTTATTGAGCAAGCTCAAACGAACGATAATGCAACTAGCCAATACGAAACTGCCTTCAACCGCTGTGCATTAAGCGTTAAAGAAAAGAATTTTTCAGAAGCGGAAAGCCTGTGTACACAAGCAATTTCTCTTCTAAGTACAAGTAAGGTACCTGGTTACAAACGCCGCGAATTAACTTCGTTTGCACTTAGTAACCGTGGTGTTGCCCGCATCATGTCTGAAAAAGATACTGCTGCACTTTCTGACTTTTATGAAGCGGTGCAAATTTCTAAAAATGAACTTGTTAATCACAACTTAAGTCGCGCAAAACAAAACCTAGCGCTGTAAAAGTTCCCCCAACCAAATTGTTGTCGAAAGCCCGGTTCTTGTGTGTTCTGACCGGGCTTTTTTTATTTAATGTTTGGCAAATAAATCTGACATCCCCTTCATTGTGATGCGATCAAATTGAATTTCTACAGGTAATCCTTCTATGTGGTATTCTGCTGGAATATCTACTTGCAAAATAAGTTTTAAAGCGGCTTTTTCGCCTTCGAATGGACCCGAAAGCTGCGGGGGTATCTTACTTGTAAGCTCTGTATATTCATTAATTACAGCATCAAATTTTTTACCATTTGGAAGTTTTACAGTCGCTTTTTGACCTATTTTTGAATACTCCAAAAATTTTGGTGCAAGATAAGCATGAACTCTTAGTTCTCTGCCGGTATCTACTGAAAATAATGGTGAGTTTTGATCTACAAACTGACCATCTTGCACAAAGATATCGTTAATATTTCCCGAAAACGGAGTTTTAACAACAAGGTTTTGTTGCAGTGCAGACAACTTTGCAAATTCAATTGAAAGATCTTGATAGCGTTGCCCCTTTAATCCATACAAGCGTTCCATTTCTTGCCGCTCTTTCTCACGCAAGATATCAACTTTTGTCTGTTCGTAACTTAATTGAGCACTGTTAAAAGCAGCTATTGCGCTTGCTAAATCAGAAACGGGGACTATTCCGCGGCTTTTATAATCTTTATACGTATTAAGTAATTCTTGCTGCCTTTCAACGCCTTCTTTTGCGACTCGCTTTCTTTGTTCTAGCTGCGTCATAATTGTTTTGCTAAATGGTATCTGTTGTTGAGTTAGATTTAATATTTGTCGGTCAACTTCTTGATACTGCCCTGTCAATTCAGGGTTATATAATGTGAGCAATATTTCATCTTTCATCACAGAATCACCAAGGTTAACGTCAACAAATTCAATAGTTCCTTTACTTGGAGCTTTAATCAGAAGCGGTTCAGTCGTAATGATACCAACAGCTTCAACCTTAAGTTGTGGCACTAAATAAATCCATGCGACAATACAAATAGGGCTCAATGCAATCAGAATTAAAAAGTACCAGCGTAATTTATGTGATGTTCTTTTTGCTCCAGCATATGGAACTTTAATTCCTTTTTCTTCGTTCGGATTGTTGACCTTTGCAGTGCTATTAAAATGCAATTTCATATTATTCCCTTAATCTAAAATTTTTGACCACGTTTAAGCACCCACCAAGGTGCCATACTAGACTCTTCATGCGACCGCCGGAATACTTCATTAACCAGCGCAAAGCAACATACTAGGCGCATTATAAATGCATAGATGGGATAGAGAGGTAACCAGAGGAATAGTGTAAAATCTTGCTTAGGCCTTTCTGAAACACTAACTAAAACTAACAAATAAAAATAGCCGATAGTTAGAAGGTATAAGGCATAAATGACGAATATTAATGCTAGTGAGAATTGCCAAGGATAAATAATAGCAACCCCAACAAAATACACAAAAATGACAAATGGCAACATAACGTTTTGCAAGTAACCATAAAAAAGTGTAAACAAAAAATTCTTCCAGCCTAAAAGCTTAGGTGAAAAAGCTGGCCAATGTTTACGCAAATATAAAAACAGCAAGTCCCCGTCCCAACGTAATCTTTGCAAGACAAGCTCTTTAAATGATTGAGGTGCGTCTGTATGTGCAATCGACGCAGTCGCGTAAGGTATTTTTAAATTAGGGTAGCGTTTAAAATACTGTTTGATACGAACTGTTAGATCTAAATCTTCTGCAGTATGAGTATCCCAACCTCCTATTTGTTTTAAGAAATCACGTCTAAATGCACCAAATGCACCTGAAATGTTGTTAATTAAATTACATTGAGCTAAGCCAGTTTTACCACCCTGCATCGATATTAAGTATTCGATTGCTTGCATTCTAGTCCATAAAGTTTTATTCACATTACGAACTCTTAAAGCACCTCCCACAGCAGGTACATTAGGGTCTTCAAATAACCTGACTAAATTTGCCATCATATCATTGTCAAATGAAGTATCCGCATCAACATTGACGATAATTTCACCTTTAGCATAGGATAAGCCTGCGTTTAAAGTTGAAACTCGCCCTCCCCGCTGCCATTTTGGCAATAAAACAATCTCACGATTTTTGCGTTTAAATAACTGCTTACATTCTTTAGCTACATGGTAAGTGTGGTTATTTTGAACAGCACCATCTATTACAGCAATAATTTCAATTTTACCTGGGTAAGTTTGTTCAACGAGTGACTGAATGGTTTCTTTAACTGCATCCCCTTCTGCATAACAAGTAATAACACAGCTAACTTTTGGTAAATAAAATAATTTAGTATTGTTTATACGTGTCTTTTCTTTAGTCCATTTAATTATGCCAAACGTGATTATTAAAAATAGCGGCAACTCATAGATAAGGTATAAAGGAATAAATTTTACTAGAACTAATACATTACTTTGTACATAAAACATAATTTGTTCAGTAATATGTATTAAAGTGCTTAGCGTACTCATAAAACACTCTCCTGCTGAGCTGCAAATTGTTGCTCAAGCCAAACACCTATTTCATCTGGCATTTCTTTTGATGGAAGTGGAATGCCTTTAATCGAAAGTGAGAAATCGCTATTTTTATTGAGTAAAGAAATCCCTTTTAATTTTTGATAAACAAAGGATAAATGTTCAATTGTTGTATTAGGTAACATTAAAAGTAATGTATGCTCTCCTGCTAAACAGCAAATATCCGTGGTCCTGATACTCTCGTTAATTCTGCTCTCAAATTCGTCTATTAATTGAATAGCACGTGCTTCACCATTTTCTGCAATAAATTGCGCGAGGTTTTTTAACTCTATCTTAACTATTGAGTGTGTTTGCTGGTGCCTTACGGCAAGTTGGTTTTGCCACTTAACCACCCATTCGAAATGTGAATAGTTAATAGAGTCAGTGCTGGTTAAATTAAAATTGTCAAAACGCTCACCAAGTCTAATTAAACTTTTACCTTCCATTGATATGTTGTAACTATGAATGTTCTGTACTATTAACTCATCAACTTGATTACTGGTCTGACAGTGGAAGCATTTAGCAATAACGTCAGCATCTACAAAGCTAGTATGGCATTGGTTACATTTCTGATTTTCTATTGGGCGATCATAGTCAACGCCAATGTGTCTCAATTTTGTATGGCAATTAGGGCAGCTTAGCCCGATACCCTCTTTAAATTTAGATTCGCCATTTACATGACCACAGTTAAAACAGTGCAAACTAGATACACTGGCAATATCAATACTTTGACAACTTGGGCATGAATCAACATAATTTAAGTGCCCTGATTGGCAGTGTCTACAGTAGCGAACACGGTCGATTAACTTATCTGTCTGTAAGAGTTTTCTTCTATGGATACTCGACAACCATGACATCGCATCTTTAGTGTTAACCCCGAAACACTCTAAAAGCGGATAATAATAAACACTATTAATGCTTAAATCATGAACAGGTAACAAGCTATTACCTTTATAAATCCACATAAAAGACAAAAGCTTAGTTAAAGCTGAGTCGACTAAATTAAGACTTAGATTTAAACTAGTTGCGCGCGTTATTACGGAGTTATAAAAATCATCACTTTGTTTATTAAAAAGACCATTTGCAAGAGCTTCTGATAAATAACAAGGCGTATTTACCAAAATACAGCTTTGCCATAACAGTTCGTGCTTACGGATTTTCTTGAGCGCTTCGCCTTGGTTTACAATGTTGTCAGCAAAAACAATAAGTGGAAAATGAGATTGAGCTTCAAAACCGGAAAAAAAGTGCTCTACGTCGTTAAATACTGTGAATTCGTGTCCGTAAACTAAAAAATCAATATCCTTAAGCTCACCAATCCAAATTTTTTGTAACGAAATATCATTTAATTGCTGTTTATTCATTTACCCTCCATGAAATGAACTATTGTATTCATACCGCATTTTAAACTGTTTTTATATAAGGTACGATCAGACTTTTCATATAACTGGTAATTTATGGTTTAAATTAACTAGTCGATAGCTTATAAAAATAAGAAGGTATGATTGAAATCTATATTTAAAATAATATTTTATTGTTATTAATTGAAATATAAACTTTATGTTAATAAAGAGTTGTATGAGGTAGCTTTTAATATAAAAGCCAGCTCTGAAAGCTGGCTATAAATAAGTTCTAACTTCTTAAGTTTCATCTCTTGGCACAAAATCAAGCACTGTTGCATTAATGCAGTACCTGTCTTTACCTCTTGGCCCTTCACCAGGGAACAAATGACCTAAATGAATACCAGAGCTTTTTGATTTAAGCTCAATACGCTGCATGCCATAACTGTTGTCTTCATGCATAGTTACACTGTCTTTAACTGGATGTGTAAATGAAAGCCAGCCAGTGCCTGAGTTAAATCTATCTCGGGTATCAAAAAGCGGCGCTCCACTTAGCTTATCAATAAAAATACCGTCGGGTGTATTTTTAAAGATATCGTACTGCTTACAAAATGGGCTGTCAGTTCTGGCATGAAATGCAACTCTAAAGGCTTCACTGTCACCTAGTTTAAATGCGCCTAAGGCTTTGTAAAACTCACCTTTACTGACATAGCCTTGGCGACCATAAACCTCTTCGCCATTTTCTATAAATAATAACGTGGGTGTTGCCCAAGTCGGCGTTTTAATCGTTAAACCATCGAGCTGATCAGCATGTCGAAAGGTCATCGGAATTGTCCCCATGTACTCATTAGCGACCTCTTTTTTAAACTTTTCACAGTATGGGCAATAACCTTTAGCATCTATCACTACAATTTGCTTACCTGCCAATAAGGCTGTGTTATCAACCTGCTGTTTTTCTACTGGTGTGAATACAACGCCCGTTGAATGATCAGGGCAATAGCCATTGGGGTTTTTCTTTAAATAATCTTGGTGATAATCCTCTGCAGCATAAAATGCGTCAAGCGGTTTTATCACAGTCACAATCTTGCCGTAGCCTGCTGCGGTTAATTTACTTTGGTATTCATCTTTAAGTGTATTAGCAACCTCGAGTTGCTCATTATTACTTACCAAAATTGTTGAGCGGTATTGAGTGCCAATATCATTACCTTGGCGATTTAGCTGGGTTGGATCATGATTTTCAAAATAATGCATTAACAGTGATTGTGTTGTTAACTTGTTGCTGTTGTATGTCACTTTAACAACTTCTGCAAAATTGTTTTTATCAAAGCGTCGCGAGCTACGTGTTATGTTCTTGTAGGTCGCTTTAAAACCATGCCCATCGGCATAGCCAGATACCGCATCCAACACGCCATCAAGTGCTTCGTAACGTTTTTCTGCTCCCCAAAAACAACCTGAACCTAGCACAATGGTTTCAATATGCTCTGTTGCGTTTTCTGGCATTGTTTCAGCTTTAATTGGGCTGGTGGTAAAAATGGCACTGCAAGTGAATAGTGTCAGTAACATCGACTTAATTGTCATACTAATTTCCTCTTAAAAGCCTGTATTTAAGACAGACCGCGCATAGGTATTAATAATTTCAACTTAAACGCATGCAAACAGCGATTCACCGCTAACAATTTAACTCTTAACCTTATTTACGGTAAAAAACAGCTTTTTAACATTGGGATATTAAAAAATGAAAATTGCACACAGCTTATCTGCTATTGCATTAGGATTAACACTTGCTACGCAAGTGAATGCCGCAGAGTTCACTTTTGCAAAATCAATTAAACCGAACGACAACACCCTTGTTTTATTTTTAGATACAGATAGCCAAGTTGCTAACTTTAATTATTTAAAGCCAGAAACCCAAACTCACCTAAATAAAGTCATTGAATTTAGCGACTTTAAAGCAGGTTATGGCAAAACGTTAGAAGTTATCGCACCAAACGGTAGCGACCATCAACGCATCTTACTTGTTGGCCTAGGAGAGCAGCCAAAACTAGATGCAGCAAAAATGGCAAAACTAGGTGGTAACGTTCACGCTAAATTGCAGTCGGCTAAACAAGCAAATGTTAGCCTTGATTTTTCAGAGCTTAAAGACAGCGCAATCAATGCTAAATATGCAGCAGAATTTGCACACGGCGCAAATTTACGTGACCACCGTTTTGAGCAATACAAAAAAGAACAAGACAGCCACGTTGTTAACTACACATTAGATGTTGATAATTTAGACCAAGCGGTCAAAACCCATAAACTACTACAAAGCATCGAACAAGGTGTATTTTTAGCACGTGACTTAACCTCTGAAGTTGCAACAGAAATGACGCCTGCTGATTTTGCTAAAGCGGCAAAAGAGCTTAAAAAGTTAGGTGTTAAAATTACTATTTTAGAGCCTAAGCAACTTAAAAAGCTTGGCATGGGTGCACTTGAAGCAGTTGGTCGTGGTAGCGAAGAAGGTTCACGTTTAGTTGTTGCACATTATCAAGGTAACAAAAACACCCCTATCGCGTTAGTAGGTAAAGGTATTACCTTTGATTCTGGTGGTTACAGCCTTAAAACAGGCGCGTCAATTGCCCGCATGAAATCAGACATGGCAGGTGCAGCTGCAGTACTAGGTACTGTTAAAGCAATGGCACTGGCTAAAGCCGACACAAACATAGTTGCTGTCATGGGCATGGCTGCCAATATGGTATCGCAATTTGCTGTCGCGCCGGGTGACGTTGTAAGAACAGCCGAAGGTTTAAGTGTTGAGATTGTAAATACGGATGCTGAAGGCCGCTTAGTACTGAGTGATGCAATGTGGTATGCCCGTGACAAGTACAAACCAAGTATTATGGTTGATGTTGCGACCCTAACCGGGTCTAAGATTCGGGCTGTAGGTAATGAATACGCGGCGGTTTTCTCTGATGATGATACTCTTGTAGAGCAACTAACTATTGCGGGTAAGCAAGTAAATGAAAACCTATGGCGTTTACCTCTAGGTTATGAAGATGCGTTAAAGTCAGACATTGCTGATCTTAAAAACATTGGTTCACATGGCCCAGGTGCTACTACAGCAGCGAGTTTCTTACAAAACTTTGCCGGTGATACACGTTGGGTTCACATTGATATTGCTGGTAACGCGCTAAACTCTAAAGCAAAAGATGAACTAGCTGAAGGCGGTACAGGCTATGGCGTACGTTTACTGTCTAATTGGTTACTAAATAACGCACAGTAATTAGACATTGCACTTTATCAAGTGGTTATAAACTATTATAGCCACTTGATTGTCTTGAGTTTTTCTAATTAACACTAAAGACACATTTACATCATCAACAAACAGCCTATATGCTAATAAGCATTAAGGGATAATAATAAGATTGATACGCAATGACGACGACCAAAAGTACACCTAAAATTATGGCGCTCACTACGCATAGCATCTTTTTTGATGCCTATGAAACAGCAAGCGACATACTCACTACGCAAAAAAAAATATGGGCATTAGCCCAATATTGCCAAAGCAGTGATGACTTTGTTGATGTAGTCCCTGCCAATAATAATTTAACACTTTACCTGAAAGAGCCCGCTCAACTTGCTGGTTGGCTGCCACGATTACTTGAACAATGGCACGAACTTAAAGCTACTGACTTTAACTCACGTCATCATAAACTTGCGACTCGTTATGGTGGTGAATATGGACCTGATATAGCGCATGTTGCTAAACACCATAATCTGTCTGTTGATGATGTTGCTCAAATGCACAGCAGTGCCAAATACCACGTGCTTTTTTTAGGCTTTAAACCCGGTTTTGCTTATTTAGATGGTTTAAATCCACAACTTTTCACACCTCGACATGCTGAACCAAGGCTCTCTGTTCCAAAAGGATCTGTTGCTATTGGCGGCAATCAAACCGGTATTTACCCTGAAATCTCCCCTGGAGGCTGGCAAATTATTGGTCATACAGATTTTCGTCTATTTGATATCAATGCAGCCTCGCCTTGTGCTATCGAACCCGGTGATACTTTAGAGTTTGTTATTCAGGAGGTGTTAAAATGATCACTATCATCAAACCTGGTATGCAAATGTCGATACAAGATCAAGGCCGCACAGGATCTCGCCATTTAGGCATTGGACAATCAGGGTGCATTGACCCTTATGCTCAAGTTATTACAAACCGTTTAGTCGGCAACGACGACAACAACCCCGTTATTGAAATCACTTTGGGTCTTGCCGAAATTCAGTTCGATAACGATTACTACATTGCACTGCACGGTACAGATATGAAAGCCACAGTGAATGGCAATGCTGTTGAACCAGGCTGGAGCTTTTACATAAAAAAAGGCGATGTATTAAAGTTTAATGCGGCGCGTCATGGTTTTAGAAGTTACCTTGCGATTGGCGGCGAGTGGCATTTACCTGAGCCAATTTTAGATTCTTACTCAACAGATATATTAGCAGGTTTTGGTGGCTTGACCGGTCAAGCACTACAGGCTGGCGATAGTTTTGATATAACGCCAAGGTACAATACCAAAATTGGCTTAGGCGCTGTGCTACCACCTAAAAGTACACAAATTCGTATTCATGCCGCACCACATGCAGCACTGTTACCAAAAGACACCATCGTTAACTTTATAAATCATTCATGGCATGTATCGCCTAATAGTAACCGCATGGGCACACGGCTATTAAGTGATGAGTGTGATATCAGCCATGATGTTTCATTACCCTCTATGGCTGTCGCTCCTGGCTGTATTCAGCTTCCGCCAAATGGTGAACCCATAGTGCTATTAAACGATGCGCAAACAACGGGTGGTTACCCATTGCTCGGTACCGTGATCGAAGCCGATCTTCGTCACTTTGCACAATTAAAACCCGGTGATTTCCTTCACTTTAAGTTTGTTACACTTAAAGAAGCCCATGCAGCACAAGAAAAACTCACTGCGCACTTAAATCAACTTGCGATAGCACTAAACTATATTAATAAATAGCGTTAATTTATTGGTGTTTAAAAAGCGAGCAAAGAAAGTCTTTGCTCGCATTGCTTTAAAGCTTGTCTATACATTTAAAAAGGTAAAAACCCTATACATTCCTTTGCACCAAAGCTGTGCAGAAAATTTAGTAACAAAAGCCTTTATTCCAGACTCATTATCATCCAATTTGAACAAATCAAGCATTTAAACCGCTCACCCTTTAACCACTTACCCCATACTGGTGCAAATAGGTTAGCGCAGGTGCATATTTTATTCTCAATTAATTAAAAAACCTGTGTGACTTAGGTAATTATTTCTGTTAAAACAAACATTCGCAGTTATATAAATTCTGTTAACTGCGCACATATTTGGAATGAGGAGTCACTATGTGTTCAATTTTTGGGGTATTAGATATTAAATCTGATCCCGCTCAATTGCGTAGCCAAGCAATTGAGATGTCAAAACTATTAAGGCACCGCGGGCCAGACTGGTCTGGCGTGTATTCATCAGATAAAGCTATTTTAGTCCACGAACGCCTAGCGATTGTTGGCGTATCGAGTGGTGCACAGCCTTTGTACAACCCTGAGCGTACAAATATTCTTGCTGTTAACGGTGAAATTTATAACCACAAAGAGCTCGCTGCCAGCTTAGAAACTGATTTTACTTTTCAAACTCAGTCTGACTGTGAAGTTATTTTGGCTTTATATAAGCAAAAAGGCCCTGAGTTTTTAGACGATTTAAATGGTATTTTCGCGTTTTGTTTATACGACGAAGAGCAAGATGCCTACTTAATTGGTCGTGACCATATCGGGATTATTCCGCTTTATACAGGTCATGATGAACATGGTAACTTTTATGTTGCCTCAGAATTAAAAGCATTATCGCCAATTTGTAAACATATTGAAGAATTCCCTCCGGGTCATTTCTTGTGGAGCAAAGATGGTCAACTTCGTAAGTATTACAGCCGCGATTGGCAAAGCTATGACGCAGTAAAAGACAACGAAGCTAAATCAAGCGATGTTAAAGAAGGCTTAGAAGCTGCTGTTAAACGTCAATTAATGTGTGACGTACCTTACGGTGTTCTATTATCAGGCGGTTTAGATTCATCGGTAATTTCAGCTATCACACAACGTTTTGCTGCAAAACGTATCGAAGATAATGATGAGTCTGATGCATGGTGGCCAAAACTGCATTCATTCTCAGTGGGTCTTGAGGGTTCACCCGATTTAGCAGCTGCACAAAAAGTAGCTGATATGATTGGTACGGTTCACCACCCTATTCACTTCACCATTCAAGAAGGTATTGATGCCCTACGTGAAGTGATTTATCACATCGAGACCTACGACGTAACAACTATTCGTGCCTCAACGCCGATGTACTTAATGGCGCGCCAAATTAAAGCCATGGGTATTAAAATGGTGTTGTCGGGCGAAGGTGCTGATGAGCTATTTGGTGGTTACCTTTATTTCCACAAAGCACCAAATGCGCAAGAGTTCCATGAAGAGCTTAACCGTAAAGTCTCTAAACTACACATGTTCGATTGCTTGCGTGCGAATAAATCAATGGCTGCATGGGGCGTTGAAGCGCGTGTGCCATTCCTTGATAAAGAGTTTGTAGACGTCGCAATGCGTATCAACCCTGAAGCGAAAATGTGTAAAGACGGTAAAATCGAAAAACACATTATTCGTGAAGCGTTCGACGGCTACCTACCAGACGACGTGCTTTGGCGCCAAAAAGAGCAGTTCTCTGATGGTGTAGGCTATAACTGGATTGATACGTTAAAAGAGTATGTGAACGAACAAGTTAGCGATCAAGATCTTGCTAATGCTAAATACAAATACCCGATCAATACGCCTGATTCTAAAGAAGCGTATTTCTATCGTAGTATTTTCGAAGAGCACTTCCCTGGCGATGCCGCCGCAAAATGTGTTCCGCATGGCAAATCTGTTGCTTGTTCTACTCCTGAAGCACTAGCTTGGGATGCATCATTCCAGAACAATGCTGACCCTTCAGGTCGTGCTGCTGGCGTTCATAACGACGCTTACAAAAAGTAGTAACTTTGTGCTGCAAGCCCTGTGTTTGCAGCACTTTCCTCTCAATTGAAATAATTTGCTTTGAAATAATACTGTCATCAAATTATTCCTTTCGCTGCCTAATTTGTTCACAATTCCTACAAAAAACGTAAAAAACTGCATTTATTCGGCTGTTTAGGGACAAAACCATTTACATTTTTTTTCGAGCTCCTACACTAAAGACTAAACTTTGGTACAAATTTAGTTCGTCTACAAACTATTTTTGGGTTTGATACGTAAAAATAGTAATAGCCAAGCTAGTGCCAACCGGCCGTTTAGCTCTCTGCTAAATATAATCACAACAAGAGGTATTCATGAGCGAACATCATGACAAGTACAGTATCGACAATACCGACTACACTGTCGGACAGGACAATGTACAAAAATGGGGTTTTGATGTGCACAACCCTGTATTTGGCATTAGTGCAGGATTAATTGCCCTATTCTTAGTGGCAACACTTATTTCAGATGCTGAAACAGCAAAAACAACTCTGAATGGAATTAAAAACGACATTATTAATAACTTTGATGGCTTTTTTATGTGGTCAGCAAACTTATTCGTATTGTTTTGCTTAGCGTTAATTGTTTCACCATACGGTAATATCCGACTAGGTGGTAAAGAAGCACGTCCAACTCATTCACGTATTTCTTGGCTTGCAATGTTATTTGCTGCAGGTATGGGTATAGGCTTAATGTTTTGGGGCGTCGCAGAACCTGTCGCCTACTTTACAGGTTGGTACGAAACACCACTTGGTGTTGAAGCAAACACGCCGGAAGCCGCTAAACTGGCAATGGGTGCAACTATGTTCCACTGGGGTTTACACCCTTGGGCAATTTACGCAGTTGTTTCGCTTTCACTCGCATTCTTTTGTTATAACAAAGGTTTACCGTTATCTATTCGTTCAATTTTTTACCCAATTTTAGGTGACAAAGCGTGGGGCTGGCCTGGCCACCTTATTGATATTCTAGCTGTACTTGCCACTCTATTTGGCCTTGCAACATCTCTTGGTTTAGGCGCACAACAAGCCGCTGCTGGTATTAATCACGTATTTGGTACTGATAGCGGAATTGGCTTAGAAATAGGCGTTATTATTGGTGTGACGTTACTAGCTGTTATTTCTGTTGTTCGCGGTATCGACGGCGGTGTAAAACTGCTTAGTAACGTAAACATGCTTATCGCTTTTGTATTACTCGTATTTGTTGCACTTGTTGGGTTTTCTGCAGCATTTGGCAACCTTCCTAATACAGTAATGGGTTATGTTGAAAACATTATTCCACTGAGTAATCCTCATGGTCGTGAAGATGAAACATGGATGCATGGCTGGACTGTATTCTACTGGGCTTGGTGGATTTCATGGTCACCGTTCGTAGGTATGTTCATTGCACGCGTATCTGAAGGCCGCACAATTCGTGAGTTCTTAATTGCTGTATTACTAGTTCCTACTGTTGTGACTATCTTCTGGATGTCAATTTATGGTGGTATCGCTATTGAACAAGTGATTGATAAAGTGGGTGTACTAGGTGAAAAAGGCTTAACTGATGTACCACTAGCTATGTTCCAAATGTTTGAAGCCCTGCCAATGTCGCAAGTGCTTTCATTCATTGCAATTGTGCTAGTACTCGTGTTCTTTATTACGTCATCTGACTCAGGTTCATTAGTAATCGACTCAATCACCGCTGGTGGTAAAGTTGACGCGCCAGTGCCACAACGTATTTTCTGGGCTACAATCGAGGGTGCGATTGCAGCTGCACTTGTTTGGATTGGTGGCACACAAGCAATCGAGGCCTTACAAGCCGGCGCCGTATCTACGGGCTTGCCGTTTACCTTTGTATTGCTATTAATGTGTGTGAGTTTACTCCTAGGTTTACGAACAGAACCAAGACACTAAATACGCTTTGAAATAATAAAAAACGCCGCATTTTTTGCGGCGTTTTTTTATTGATAAGCTTTGCTCAAATAATTTAAATACCCGACATAACGTCGGTGCTAACAGCGCTATATTAGTAATTCGCTGAGTGGCGTATCTGGGCGGTAGTGGTAAGCTATTTGCGCTTGTAGCAGCTCTGCGGTGGCTGTGGCATCATTAAGTGCATTGTGGTTTTGATACGCTGGTAACGAATAACGAATGCGAGAGTCAGCTAAGCGCACAGAATCCAGCTTAGAATTAAATAGTCGACCTAGTAACCCCTGCTTTGCTTTAAGTGCGCGCGTTTCCAGATCTAGCGTGTCTATAACGGCAAATTCAAGCCCTTCACCTAAACGGGCTTGCAACGCTTGATATAAAAAGTGCCGTTCAATGGGAGCAAAATGCACCACAATCACTTTGCCTTTTAATGCTGCTAACAAAGGCGCCATAATCGTTGAAAAGTCAGGTGCATCGCTCACTTCTGAGTGAGTTATACCATGAATAACAATCGACTCTTCAGCAAGCTTACGCCTTGGTTGAACAATCCAATGTTGGCTATCTTTACAAAAAATACGCTTACTATTGAATGGGATTAAACCAACACTGACGATATCGTCATTTTGATAATTTAGACCGGTTGTTTCAAAATCAAGTGCTACTAAGGGAATATCACTAATTGGGGTGTTTAAATCACAAATAGCTGATTCATAAAACGCTTTGATCAGTGGCTGTTTGCTCTGTGCTAATAACTCTTGATACCGAGTCGGCCAATCAAGTTTTGCGCCTTGTTTTGCCATTACTTCATCCCTGAGTTAGCAGAGTATCTGAATTTTAGGAAATTCTGTGCTTTATCTAAAATGGCAAACGCCTCTTTAAGATTGCGCTGCTCAAAAGGAGAAAGTAAATGAGGCTCAAGATCGTTATCTGGCGCTTCATCAAGCTTTTCTATTTGCCACGCTTGGTGTCTTATTCTGATCATGGCAATGTATTCAAGGGCGTCTCGTAAATCTTGTGCTTTGCCTTCAGGGAGTAGTTTAGCTTCGATAATATCTTCTAAACGCTCGAATGAATTTTGTTTACGACTGCCTATCGCTAATGCATGCACGCGTATTACGTCAGATAAAGGCGCAGTACCGCGGCGTTTTAAGTTCATAGAGCGCTTGTGTTGGCCATTATGCTCTAACACAAAGTCTTTAAAGAAACCTAAAGGCGGCGTTCTGTTACGCGCATTCGCAGCAAGGTTTGCCAAGAAACGTTTATTCTTGCGCCCTTCTGTTGCGATAAAGCGTTTGAGCTCCTCGGCCCATTTGTTTTTACCGTAAACACCATCTAAATCAAAAAAGATCGAGCTATGTAATAAAGCCTGCGGTTTAGGTTCGGCCATCCAACCTGCAAATTGTTCTTTCCACTGCTCGCGTGTTAAACGCCACTTTTTAAATGACGCCATGATTTCGCCTTCACAATATTTGTAGCCACACTCAGCTAAACCGTCACAAACAAAATCAGCCAAATTCTGAAAATACTCGTCATGTAATTCCTCGTTAAAACTATTATCAAGGATAATGGCGTTATCTTGGTCGGTCACAATTAATTGCTCATCACGCGCCATTGAACCTAAAGCGATGAAGCAATAAGGAACCGGCGGTGGGCCAAACTTTTCTTCAGCTAAATCAAGTAAACGCTGTTTGAAGGTACGCCCTATTACAGCCATTGCGGTACCAATCATGTGAGAGTTAGCATCTTCGTTAACCATACGAACAAAGACATTAGGTAATTGCCTTGCATAGTGGGCTAAATCTTCAACTGATTGCTGAGCTAATATGCCGCGCACTAACAATAAGCTACTTTGCGACTCGTAGCGTAAAATATCCGATAACGAAATAACGCCAATCGGCTTTTTCTTAACAACCACAGGCAAGTGGTGAATGTTATCTCTGAGCATGGCCAGTACAGCTTCAAACACATAGGCATTACTATCGAGTAGTATTAAGTCTTTTTGCATTATTTGCGCAGCTGGCGCTTCGTAACTTAACCCTTCAGCAATTACACTGGTGCGTAAGTCACGGTCAGTAATAATGCCAACAACTTGGCCGTCGTCATCATCAGGATCATCACTGATTGGTTTATCGGCATCAGTAACAAGCACAGACGATACCGACTCTTGCGTCATTAATTGCGCAACCATTTGCACAGAGGCATCTTTTGCCACAGTGACAACATCACGATGAAGAAGCGACTTGACCTTGGCGGTTGTTAAATCGTTGCTGTCTGCCTGTTCAACAATTGCCTGATGAAGGCGCACATTACCATCGGCTTCAAAAAAGTCAGCAAATGTTTCGTATTCGTCGCAGTATTGATTAAACAACTCAACATTAATGCAATAAACTAAGGTGTCTTCGAGTGCCTTTGCCGGAAAGCGTACTTTGCGGTTCATCAGAAGGCCCATTTGCCCAAAAATGCCGCCGATAGTTAAACGGTTGTATAAATCACCATCACGACGATATATCTCTACAGCACCTGTTCGAATAACAAATAAATCAGCGATATCCTCGCCATAATTTAGTATTTCAGTGCCTGCGCGAAAATAAGCGATTTCGACTTGTGATGCGAGTTTATTTACCGCCTCTTCAGGAAGATCATCAAAGGGAGCGTGATCAGAAAGAAATTGGGCGATATCGACGTGTTCGGCTTGCATACGCGTACCTAGTTTTAAACATTTGATTTAATTGTGAGGGTAATTGGCTATTTTTTCAAAGAAAAAATAGCCAATTAAGTTGGATTAAGCCTTTTCTAACTCTTCTGCCAGAAGTTTCGACTCATCACCTCTTGGTTTAGTAAAGCGAGCTAAACCAAGATAAATAACAGGCGTTAAATAGAGGGTAAATAACACCGCCAGTGCTAAACCACCAAATACTACCCAACCAATCGCGTTACGAGCCTCAGCCCCTGCACCGGTAGATAAAATAAGTGGTAATGCACCTAATAAAGTTGAAACTAGCGTCATCGCGATTGGACGAAGGCGCACTAATGCGGCCTCTTCTACCGCCACTCTAACCGAGCGGCCTTGGTCACGTAATTGGTCGGCAAACTCCACCAGCAAGATGGCGTTTTTAGCAATTAGACCAATCAGCATCACTAAACCAATTTGCGAGTAAATGTTTAATGATGTACCTGTTAGATACAGCGCTAAAATCGCAGATGTAATACCAAACGGTACAGTGATCATAACAACAATCGCACTATTCACACTTTCAAATTGCGCTGCCAATACCAGAAGAACAATTAAAAAGGCCAGAACATAGGTCACTAATACTTCATTGGCGGTTTCTTCAAAGGTTAATGCCTCACCTTTAAACGCCAAACTGATACCCGCAGGCAGAGATTGCTCTGATATATCACGGATTTTTGTAACCAGCTCAGCAATAGTTACGCCCTCTGGCATTTCCATGCTCAGTTCAATAGCACGGCGCTGCGCGTGGCGCTCAAGCTCTGCTGCAACACCTTCTTCAGTAATGGTTGCCACACTACTTAATGGAACTAATTGACCATTACGGCCACCAACATACAAGTTAGCTAAATCGCTTGGGTTAGTGATAGTTTGGTTTTGTGCTTGCAACATAATCGGGATTGATTGATCACCAATGTTTAAATCGGCAATATCATCACCATTGATTGCAGCACGTAACGTTACGGAGATATCACTGAGCGATACGCCAAGCTCTTCAGCACGACGTCTATCAATATTAACCCGTAATTGTGGCTGTGACGGCTGATATGAAATACGCACAGGTGCCACTTCTGGCACTGCTTTTTCAATTTCAGCAGAAAAGTCTTGTGCAGCTTTAAATATCTCGAGGTAGTCTTGGCCCAATAAGGCAAGCTCAATACCACCGCCTTGACCACGCAAGTTCAAACTATTTGAACCACCTGGGTAACCAGCCGCACCAGGAATATTACCTAAAGGTTCACGTATTTTATTGATAATTTCTTGCTGACTAAAATGACGTTCGTCCCAATGTTTTAGCGGCACAGTAATAAATACAATATTTGGATCCCACTGCCCAACCACAGTGTAAATAGACTCAATATCACCACTTTCTACATACGGCAATAAGATATCTTCCATTTGCACCGCTTGCCTGTCCATAAAATTCAGGCCAACACCATCAGGACCACGAGCAAAAATACGAATTTTACCGCGATCTTCTGTTGGTAATAACTCGTTATCTAAATTGAAATACAGCGCCCCAGAGCCTGCAGCAACCAACAAGCATGCAAAGAAAGTAAGCCATGCATGCTCAAGTACACCGTGTATTGTGCGCTTATAAACAGCGGCTAACACATGTCCAACTTTTGCAAATGGATGAAAACCGCCCTGCTTTAATTTCAGTTTTGATGTCAGCGCAGGGACCAAAGACAGCGCTACAAAACTTGATATGATAACGGCGCCAGCTAATACACCACCAAACTCTCTAAATAGTCGTCCTGCTGTTGATGGTAAAAAGGCAATAGGCACAAACACCGCAGCTAATACGGCGGTTGTTGCCACAACAGCAAAGAATACTTCACGGGTACCAACCACTGCAGCTGCACGGCGACCAAGACCTAAGCCCCGCTGACGTTGTATGTTTTCACTAACCACAATGGCATCATCTACTATTAGGCCAGTAGCTAACACGAGTGCAAGCAAGGTAAGAATATTAATTGAGAAACCAAGCGCCCAAATAAGTGCTAAAGAGCCAATTAATGCAACAGGTATCGCAAATGCAGGAACCAGCGTTGCGCGCCATGAGCCAATAAACACCCAAAGTGTGATCACCACTAGTAGCACGGTTAGTAAAAGTGAGTTAATAACTTCATCAACTGAGCTTCTGATAAACTGAGCATCATCAGAGGTTAAAGTAAATTCCATTTCAGGAAAACGCACTCGCATACGTTCGATTAAAGTTAGCACTTCATCTGAAATTTCAATGGTATTAGATTGCGCCTGACGAATAATTTCCATACCAATCACAGGTGTACCATTCAGCCTCACGAACGAACGCGGATCAGCTGGGCCAAAGTAAACAGCCGCAACATCGCCAATACGGGTATCATCTCGAACGATGATATCGGCTACTTGTTCAGCAGAGATTGACGTTGCATCAGCACGAACGATCACCTGTTGATCGCTTGATTTTAAACTACCCGCAGGTACATCAAAGGGAGCTTGGCGAAGTACGTTGGCAATATCTGGTACCGTAAGGTTAAAGCTGCTTAGCTTAAGTGGGTCGATACGCACTCTAAGCACCCGTTCGCGGTCACCATTTAAGCGAACATCGGCAACTCCAGGAATGGTTAAAAACTGCGGGGCTAAGTCAACATCAACACGCTCTGTCAACGCCTCAAGGGATAAGCTATCACTTGATACCGTTAACGATACAACCGCTTCGGCATCGTTATCGGCTTTAATAATTGATACCCGTTCAACTTCTTCGGGTAACTCTCGCTGCACACGGGCTACCGATTCTCGCGTTTCGTTTGCAGCATCATCTAAATTAACACCGGGGCGAAACTCAACCACAATACGAGCATTGTTTTCTTCACTTTGAGCACGAATCGACTTTACACCACTTACCCTCGCAACTGCCCCTTCGAGCTTGCTAGTTACTTCGGTATCTACGGTCTCCGGTGAACCACCAGGGAAAGACGCTGATACAGTAATACGTGGTCTATCAACATCAGGAAGCTCACGTACTTCAACCCCTGCTATTGCAGCGATACCGGCAATAATAATGAGTAAGTTAAGTACCACAATTAAAACAGGGCGACGTATCGCCATTGATGGCAAGTCTTCCATCATAGGTTGCTGTTTCATCATTACTCCTTGGCTAGCTGCACTTCATTGATGAAATTAAGCTCTTGATTAGGTCTTAGGCGCTGAACGCCTTCTGTCACCAATAAGTCACCTTCGTTTAAGCCACCAGAGACTAGTAAACGCCCTGCTAAACGCTGCTCAATTTTAACATCAACGCGTGTGGCTTTTTTATCGACACTCTTCCATACGTAAGGGCCTGATGCCCCCCACATCATGGCTGCTTCGGGTACTACAGCAAGCTCTTCACCTAGAATATTTATGTGCACACGAAAGCTCATACCCGGCATAAATTGCTGAGCATTATTGTCAAGTTTGGCTTTTGTTCTGAGTGTGCGGGTTTGCGCATTGATACGCGAATCAAGCTCTGCCACCTTAGCCGTGTAAGCTTTATCGCCTAACCAAGGCACCACTTCAACCGATGATTTTTGTTTAAGCACTGAGATAGCGGCTTCTGGGGCATTAAAATTGATATAAAGCTCAGAAATATCATCGATAGTGGCAATGGCTGTTTGGGTTGTGATCCTATCGCCTACTTCGACGTCAGTTAAACCCATAACACCACTGAACGGAGCACGTACTTCACGGTCTTCACGCTCTGTTTTGGCTTGCATTAACTGGACTTTTGCAAGCTCATAAAGTGTTTTCGCATCATCTAAATCACTTTGCGGCACCGCACCACGGGCGTGGCTTTCTTCAAGCCTTTTCATGGTGCGCTCAGCATCTTTTAAAGTAATTTCAGCTTCGATCAACGCTGCTTTTTGTCTACGTGAATCAAGCTCTAATAGTAAGTCACCTTTGGCAACGTTATCGCCTGGTTTAAAGTAAACAGCGGTGACTCTGTCCCCAACGGCTGGGTAAAGAGTGACTGAGTGAATCGCTTCTGCATTACCCACTGCTTTTATCTGTTGTTTAGACTTTTCAACAGACACTGATTCTACAACTACATTAGCCGCCTCAGCGACGGAAACACAACTAATACAGGCAATTAAAGTCCATGTATGTAATTTGCCAATTGTCAAAATTTCACCTAAATAAGAATCGTTTTAATTGTTACGAAGTGTAACAGCTTTGTGATCAATAAAAAGCTGACTTCGTTTAATAAACAATTAGCCAAGGTGAAATAAACGCATACATCGCCTGTGTTTTCTAATTAGAAACGACAATGTGATGAATCGACCTCTTTTAAGTGTGCTTCGCTTGCAATGGTTACCTCTACACAATCAGATTGATTAGTTATTTGTTCCTTTTGAATAGACATAAAAAAACCCCAGACTATGCTGGGGTTTCTATCAACTCATTAAGCTAGCAATTACTGTTGGCGCTGTGCTTCTTTTTGTGCTTTTTTAGCTTCTTTACGCTTACGAAGAACTTCTTGCGCTTCGTTACCGATGTGCCCTTCGCCACGCGCTTGTGCTAACTCGATTTGCTTTTGACGCTCAGCAAAACGGGCACGTTGCTCTTCTGTTAGGCTGTCGTGACAGTGATGACACGATACACCCTCCATGTATTCAGGCTTTTGCTTTTCTTCTTCAGTGATAGGCATACGACATGCGTGACATTGGTCGTAAGAGCCTTTTTGTAAATCGTGATTTACCGCTACACGGTTATCAAATACAAAACACTCACCTTCCCACATGGTTTCTTCTTTTGGTACTTCTTCTAAGTACTTAAGAATACCGCCTTCAAGGTGGAATACTTCGTCAAAGCCTTGCTCTTTCATGTACGCAGTTGATTTTTCACAGCGAATACCACCGGTACAGAACATAGCGACTTTTTTGTGCTTTGCTGGGTCTAGGTTTTCTTTCGCCCATGCTGGGAATTCGCGGAATGTCTTCGTGTTTGGATCAACGGCATTTTGGAAAGTACCGATCTCGATTTCGTAATCGTTACGCGTATCGATAAGAATCACTTCAGGATCTGAAATTAATGCATTCCAATCAGCTGGTTTTACGTATGTACCCACTACTTCACGTGGGTCGATACCTTCAACACCCATAGTTACGATTTCTTTTTTCAGTTTTACCTTAGTACGGTAGAACGGGCATTCATCATCATATGACTCTTTAGTCACAATGTTGTCTAGGTTTGGTTGTGAATCTAACCATGCAAGTAGGTTATCGATACCTTCACGTTTAGCAGAAACAGTACCGTTGATACCTTCAGCCGCAAGTAACAAAGTACCGCGTACTTCATTGTCTTCCATTACTTTTAGTAGTGGTTGGCGAATCGCTTCAAAATCAGGAAGGGCTACAAATTTGTAAAGTGCGCAAACAACAAAGTGCTCGCTAGTTACATTGTCTTTATGAACAGCAGTCATGGTTTTACCTTTTGCTTTAAATGCCCATGTGGGGCGTTAACCGAATCGCAAATCCGGCGCATTGAGGGCGAGTATTTTACGCGAATTAGCGATAATTGCAAAAACTGATGCGAAATAGCTGTGTTTTTACTGTCTCCAAGTGAGGCAAGTGCGTTATAATGAACAGGATTTACAAATTTTGCTCATCGGAGATTACGCATTGCATTTTACTGAACTTGGGATTGATACACGCCTCGAAAAACAACTTGCGCATCAAGGCATCACCCAGCCCACTGACATTCAAGCGCACGCGGTACCAACAGCTATCGCAGGCCATGATATTTTTGCACAGTCAAAAACAGGATCGGGCAAAACGCTGGCGTTTTTATTACCTGCTGTACAGCGCGTAATGAAACAAAAAGCACTCAGTAAACGCGACCCGCGCGTTTTGATCGTTGCGCCTACCCGCGAATTAGCAACCCAAGTGTACAGCCAATTAAGGCTATTAATTGCCGGCACAAACATTAGTGCAGTAAAAGTACTGGGTGGTGAAAACTTTAACGATCAAATTAAAGCGCTTCGTAAAGACCCTCATTTTGTAGTGGGTACTCCGGGGCGTTTAGCTGACCATTTGAGTCAACGCTCATTACAGCTTTCAGGCTTAGAGCTTTTAATTTTTGATGAAGCTGACCGTATTTTAGATTTAGGCTTTACCGATCAAGTTAAAATGATTAACGAGCTTGCTGATCACCGTTTACGCCAAACGTTATTGTTTTCAGCAACCCTTGACCATGCACAAGTTGATGCTTTGTCACGTAACCTTTTACGATCACCAAAACAAATTCTGTTAAGTGCATCAAACGAGCAACATAGTGACATTACTCAGCAACTTTATTTAGCTGATCACTTAGATCACAAAGAAGCCCTACTTGAGCACTTTGTAAAACAAGACAATGTTGGCCAATGCATTATTTTCACCGCAACACGTGCAGATACTCAACGTTTAAGCCAGCTATTAAATGATAAAGGCTTTAAAGCGCAAGCACTTGCGGGTGACTTAACACAGGCTAAGCGTCTTGAAATTATGGATGCCTTTAGCCGTGAAAACTTTAAAATCTTAATCACCACAGATGTTGCATCACGTGGTCTTGATTTATTAAGCGTGACTCACGTTATTAACTTTGACCTACCAAAACATGCTGAAGAGTATGTGCACCGTATTGGTAGAACTGGTCGCGCAGGCTTTAAAGGAACTGCTATTTCGTTAGTAGGCCCGAAAGATTGGCCAAGCTACAAAGCAATTAAAGCATTTTTAAATGATGAATTAAGCTTTTTCACCGTTGACGGCCTTGTTGGTAAATTTAAAGGTCTGCGTGAGAAAAAACCAAACACAGTTTGGAAAAAAGCAGAGAAAAAAGTGGCTGCAAAACCTGCAAAACCAAAACGCAAAGCAGCCCCTAAAAAGCCTAAAGCCCCTATTCAAGCACCAATTGATGTAGATGGTTTTGCTCCAATGCGCCGTAAGAAAAAGCCAGAACAGGAATAACAATGAGTATTTTAGGAACCACACAAACCCTTTTCGTTAACGAAATGTCTAACGAAGGTGCTTATTTAGATGGCCGTGATTTAGGCGAAGTATTCTTACCAAGCAAAGAAATTGATTACGAACTAGAAGCTGGCGACAGCGTGCAAGTATTCATTTACCTAGATCACGCAGGTCACCCAACCGGTACCACAAAAAAACCTTTAGCTGAAGTGGGCGAATATGCCCTACTACGTGTTAAAGCAATCAATAGCACCGGTGCGTTTATGGATTGGGGCCTCGAAAAAGACGTACTAGCGCCATACAACGAACAAAAGCCAAAAATGAAAGACGGCTTTTCTTATCTTGTACGCTTATATCTCGATAATGCCAGCCAACGTATTTGTGCATCGAGCAACTTTAATAAATTTTTATCGAAAGAAGAACCAACGTACTCAGTAATGGAAGAAGTTGACTTAATCGTTGCCGGTAAAACAGACCTTGGCTACAAAGTACTTGTAAACGAAGCCCACATTGGCGTTGTTTACTACAACACGGTATTTAAAAAGCTATTTGTTGGCCAGCGCTTAAAAGGCTTTATTCAAAAAGTACGTGAAGACGGCAAAATCGACGTACTACTTGAAAAGCCAGGCATGGGCAAAGTAAACGACTTAGGCGAAAAAATCTTAGCAAAATTAAAAGCAGAAGGCGGCGTACTTCACTTAGGTGATAAGTCAGACCCTGAAGCAATTAAAAAGACTTTCTCAACCAGTAAAGCAAACTACAAAAAAGCCATTGGTGGTTTGTTTAAGCAAGGTTTAATTGAGATTGAAGCAACGTCGATTAGATTGAAGTAAGTTGCGAGTTGCGATTTAACAAGTATCTAAAAAGAGTAAAGTGAAAGCTTTACTCTTTTTTTATTCTTATTGGTTTTATAGTTTTAACGTACGTTTGCCGTCAATTTTCAAACGGTAATCTGAGCTAATTGTATTTAGGTCTGAAGTGAGACTACTTCGGATGAAGCATAAATATGTAACGTCACTTCAGATGAAATAAAACAGTGAATTATAATTAACGAAAAAACTTAACAAAGCAATTTATATTTTCTTTTTAGATATTTTATCTACTTTAATTGATATTTAAAAAGTTTCTATAACTTGGGTGAACTGACCAAGTTATATCATTATCCTTATTCGCTTGAGAATAAAAAAGGTCTGGATCGTCAGAGTAAAACGTAAAATTTTGTTGGTTATCAGGCAACTTTGAAATTAACCCCGTTTTATACATAAAGTGCCCTAAATCAATTGGAGCAATGTAAGGTTTCCCATCTATGTGTGGTATATCAGATGCCGCTCTACCTTTAACAAATTTCGTATCAAACACAATTTCTAAATCAGAAAGTTTATATTCTTTTTGCCCTGCTCTCAAAGAATCAATAAGATTTTCAAGCTCTGGAAATTGATGAATATGCTCTTTTATTAAATCATCACGCCTATTTTGACCAAACTTAGTTAAAATTTCATTTATTTGCTTCAATGATACTTTGCATCGACTTTTATGTGCTTGGTTAGCCGCCATCCGACATAGTTGGCCCATAGACCTTGGTCGATGATTAGAAAATGCATTTATAGCATCAAAAACAGGCCGCTCTTTACCCGACCATTTAATGGGAGATAAGAAGACTAACCCAATTAGTTTATTATAATCTTTGTCAAGTTTATATTTGGCTTCAAGGGATTCGGGGTGTTTTCTTTTTACGTAAGATAATATTTTTTTAGCTAACATGTCTCTCATTTGCCGTTTAGTCCACGCAATATTAATTATGTACTGATCCCATTTATCTAAATCTTCTACATGTCTTAAATTAGTCCAAACATCTGATCGCACAGTAGTTCTAATATTCAGATTTTTTACGTCATGGCATAGACTTCTTATTGCACTAAAAAAAGAACTGATTCGATGTTGATAATCTTCACTATCAATATATTTAGCATCAATATCATCAACCAAAACCCAAATCTTCTTATCGCTATTAGCCTCTAGGTAATTAGTTAATAAGCGCTCAAGGTTTTCAGGTTTGAAACCCGTAGCTTCTACTGACATCAAAGGAATCTTTCCTTTGATTCTTGATATTAACCCGCCAATCAGGTTTTTACTTTTCATTCCTTCTAACTCTGAAATTTCTACCATTGAAATCTCATCACTAGTGAAAGCAAAATTTAATTTTTTACCAATGTGGATATTTATCTCTTTACATATAATCTGCTTCCAGTAATTTTCTAAATAAGCAGGATCTTTTCCTGCAAAATCACCTAACCCTAAAAGTGAATTTCCAGTGACCCTAACAACTATTGGCTTTCCCAACTCTTCTTTATTTGTTAAATCAAAATCCAATTTTGATAGTAGCGTAGACTTTCCCATTCCTTTGCGCGCACTAACTACACTTAAACGATTATCAACATCATAAAATTCATCAAAATCATCATTTTCAATGAAATAAGAATTTAGTACCTCTTGTAATTCATCTTCACCTGCGTCATTCCCAAATAATGACTTATCATTCAGTTTAATTCTTAACATTTATTATAATTTCCCTATCAATTACTTGTGACTTTTCAAACAAAAATAGTGTTAAATTGTTTAGCTAATAATTTCATCTAAAAACACCTTTGTAAACAAATAATTAAGATTACATATGACTATTTTCTTTATTTATCAGAAAGGCTTTACCTAAGAATGTTATAGCAACAATATAAAGATTTTAATTAATCAGGTTAAAGCCAAAATAAAGAATTTCACTTTGTTGACTCCCAAAGCCTTCTTCTCGCTTGTAATTAAGCTTCCTATATCTGACATTCGAAACCCAATTAATATAAAATTTAAAATTAGATAAAACTGCTTGAGTAAAATTTATAAACTAGAAAGATTAAAAAACATCAACGCAGCCGTGTAATCGAAGTATTTATATTACTAATTAACTCCACAGGAACCACTAAAACAGTTTAGTTATTGCAGATTTTAGCTTGTGAGGATACAGCAGGATATAAAAATTGGACTACTAAAAAATTTTTGGCCTAAATCTGTATAATGAAACACAAAACAAAAAATTATTTGTATGCGTTTATAATATTGAAATTAGTTCTATTTCACGACCCTAATAAAAGGTGGTAGACGGCGTCCATTTACAGTTTGAGTCTCTTGCTCAAGAAACTCTTTTCGAGCATTATCCAATAAAGCTTCTAATGTATTGAGGAAATACTCTGAAAGCTGTTCAATAGTTTGAGCCTTAAGTTCATTGTCATCAGGGACTGGCAATTCATTAAAATGCTGAGTTACTTCTGCAACGCTAGATGGTATTTCTACATAATATTTCTCTTTTGTTCCATCTGGTAACTCAACCTCAAAGCCACTTCCACCCAGTTGATCTCCAATAAAAAACCCAACAGTTCCTGGCGGCTGTTTATATTTAGAGATCATATCAGAGGAAAAGTTATGGATACGCGCAGATGAAGAAACTGGTAAACGTCCTTGTTTTTCTAGTTCATTTCGTAGCTTTACAAAATATTTCATTACGACATCTTGCTTCATAGATTCTTGGTGAGGTTCATACCAACTATCAAATCTATCTTTACCAATAACTGACTTTAGATTTTGAAGTACAAAAGTTACAGAACGGCCAAATACAATAAGGTTCCTTAAACCAGTAAAACGTCTAACCTTATTTTTGGAAACTAGGTCGTCAAAACCATGTTTTGCTGTTTCTAGGGTTTGTTCAGTTCGGACTAAAACTTCACTAATAGATTCCATATTCCCTCATATTAATAACTATTTAGCTTAATGGGACAAATAGTATTTATTGAATAATTACTTGTGAGACTGCGCTGCCACCAGTTCGATATGTCTTTGTTGGTGGTCTATATACTATATAAATTGCTTTTTAGAGGCTTAGAATTCCCTAGCTAGATTAATAACTTTAACTAATGCTCTTGTACAACTTAGTAAATATTATTTATACATTACACCTAAACTAGGCTAAATAAGCAACTATAATTTTACATTGTATAAAGGCTCCTTTCGTATCAGTTAAGTAAGTACCTAATTTATTCTAAGTATTTCATCACATAAAAAAGAGCATTGTATCTAGCGCGATATAAATCACGCATACAATGCTCTTTAGAGACTATTTTAAAATAACGAGCTTATTTTAGTGAGTCGTTAATTTCTTTTAGTGTTGCAACTGGGTCTGGCGATTGGGTGATTGGGCGGCCTACAACTAAATAGTCGCTGCCATCTTCAACGGCTTGTTTTGGTGTCATGATGCGTTTTTGGTCGCCTGCATCACTGCCTGCTGGGCGAATACCCGGAGTAACCAGTTTAAAGTCTGCGCCTAGTTCTGCTTTTAGCTTTTTCGCTTCTTGTGCTGAGCACACTACCCCGTCAAGACCTGATTCTTTAGCAAGCTTTGCTAGGTAAATTACTTGCTCTTCTGGTGTTTTATCTACACCTAAACGAGTAAGCTCTGCGGCATCCATACTAGTAAGTACAGTTACTGCAATCAATAACGGTGCGTCATCACCAAACTGCTCTAAAGCTTGTTTTGCTTTGGTCATCATTTCAACGCCGCCAGAGGCATGCACGTTAACCATCCACACACCCATTTTTGCAGCTGCTGTTACAGCTTTAGCCACTGTGTTTGGAATATCGTGAAATTTTAGGTCTAAGAATACATCAAAACCTAAGTCGATTAGTTCCTTAACAAAGCTAGGACCAAAATACGTGAACATTTCTTTGCCTACTTTAAGGCGACACGTATCAGGCGATAATTGCTTTACAAACGCAAGAGCTGTTTGTTGATCATCATAATCAAGGGCAATTAATACTTTTTTTGAATCTTCGACAGACATAACTTTCCTAAAAACTAATGGACTAATATGAATTAAAAACCGTCTATGCCACGGCTTGGAACAATTGTTTCCCAGTGCTTACAAGATGGACATACCCAATAAATGGTATGACTGGTAAAGCCACAGTGTTGGCACTGAAAATCAGGTTTGGTTGCGATATAAGACGTAACTAGCTTATCAATTTGATCGAGTACATCTTTAATATCGTTGTTTTGTTTGGCAAGTAGCTGTAATAAAAAGCTAAAGCCACGAATAGTCGGATGACGCTTTAAACTATCCGTTAAAAATTTAATTGCTTGCTCGATGTGCCCTTGCTCAAGTAACGCTTGGCAGTGTTTTATTTTTATTAATACGCCACCTTTATCGAGCAGTTCATTGAGTAATTCGTAAAACTGATGCGTTAAATTGAGCTTTTGATAACTTAGCGCTAATTCTTCAATAAATACCGGCGCAAAAAACGTGAACTGGCTAATCAGCTCACGCCAATAGTAAATTGCTTTTACATAATCTTCTTTGGTGAAAGCACTGTGACCAAGCTCATACAATGGGCGAATTGCTTTATGGTTTAAGCTAATAGCTTTACGCATAATTTGCGTATCGTTATCTTGTAACGCTGCTTCACAGTAAAAATTGGCAATCGCTTTTACATGCTGAGGTTTAGTGAACAACTCACTGTGGGCCTCGTACATGTTAATGCCCTTTTCCCATTCACGGGTTTGTGAATAAAGATTAATAATAGGCTCTAACGCTTCTTTATAGCCTGCCTTAACAAGCCATACTAAATGCTCTTCTGCACCATCTAACAAGCCTGCCATAATGTAGTCTTCAGCGAGTTCTAAGCGGCTGGTTGCAGCTTGTTGCTCATCAAGACTTGGATGTTTTAATAGCAGCTCATGAATTTTAATAGCGCGGTCAAGTTCGCCACGGCGGCGGAACATAGTTGCAAGCGTTGAATAGTGTTCAACAGAATCAGCGGCAACTTCGAGTAGATTAATAAGGTGCTCTAAGCCTTGGTCTTCTTCTCTGTCTAAGAGAAATTTAAGGCCTTTGGAATATTCAGAGGTAATTTGGCGATTAAGCTGATGAGCTTGGTTTTTAGCGCTGTTTTTACCCATTATCCAACCGTAACCGGCTGCAACGGGTAAAAGTAAAAACAGAAGCTCAATCATGATTAGGTGTCTTTATTAGCAACAAGCTTTTTATTGTTTTTTTCAGGCGCTAATTTTTTCTTTAAGCGATAATTTTGCCACTTTAACTGAGAAAACAGTGTAAAGCTTATAAAACAACCAATTGCGACACCTAAAATAAAGCAGATACTTATTACAACAGCTAGGGGCAAAGTATTACTCGCGATTAAATAATTGATTTGCACCAATTGTGGATTCTGTGAACCAAGTACAAACGCAATAAATAAACACAGCGCAATTAATACAATTTTTAATACCCTAAACAAGTAACTACTCCTGTATAAAACTAGGCAATACTCGCATTTACGCGGTCACGTAATTCTTTACCTGGTTTAAAATGTGGTACGTGCTTACCGTCTAACTCAACTGTTTCGCCAGTCTTTGGATTACGACCTGTGCGAGGAGAACGGTAATGCAATGAGAAACTTCCAAAGCCACGGATCTCGATGCGATCTGAGCTAGATAATGAGCCGGCCATTTGTTCAAGAATTTCTTTAACGGCATTTTCAACATCTTTCACAGGGATGTGTGCGTGTTGCTCGGCAAGTTGTTCTATCAATTCTGACTTAGTCATAGCGTTTCCTTAAAGAGTGGTAAAGGAAGGGCAAAACTGCCCTTCCAATTTTAAAAGACTAGATATTAGTCTTTTTGAGCATTTTTGAATGCTGCAGCCATAGCGTTTTCGAACGCTGGCTCTTCTTTCTTAAGCTTCTCTAGTACTTCTTTCTCTTCTGCTTCGAAAAGAGCTTTAACAGATAAGCTTAAAGTGCGGTTCTTACGATCAACACCAACGTATTTCGCTTCGATTTCGTCGCCTGCAGAAACTACAGTAGTAGCATCTTCAACACGCTCTTGAGCGATATCAGCTACACGGATGTAACCTTCAACGCCTTCGATTAGCTCAACAGTTGCGCCTTTCGCATCAACTTCAGTCACTTTACCTTTAACAATAGCACCTTTTTTGTTTGCGTCCAGGTAGTTATTGAATGGGTCAGCCTCGATTTGTTTAACGCCTAGAGAGATACGCTCACGCTCTGGGTCAACTTGTAATACGATAGCAGTGATTTCGTCGCCTTTCTTGAATTCACGTACAGCTTCTTCGCCTGGCGTGTTCCAAGAAATGTCTGAAAGGTGAACAAGACCGTCAATACCGCCTTCAAGACCGATGAAGATACCAAAGTCAGTGATTGATTTGATCTTACCAGTAACTTGGTCGCCTTTGTTTTGTAGACGAGCAAATTCTTGCCATGGGTTAGCAATACATTGCTTAAGACCAAGAGAAATACGACGACGCTCTTCGTCGATTTCAAGAACCATAACTTCAACAGTGTCACCTAGTGAAACAACTTTTGAAGGGTGGATGTTCTTGTTAGTCCAATCCATTTCAGAAACGTGTACTAGACCTTCTACGCCTTCTTCGATTTCAACGAAACAACCGTAGTCAGTAAGGTTAGTTACACGACCAGAAAGCTTAGAACCTTCTGGGTAACGACCAGCGATAGCTGCCCATGGATCTTCGCCAAGCTGTTTAAGGCCTAGAGATACACGAGTCTTTTCTTTGTCGAATTTAAGAACTTTAACTGCGATTTCGTCGCCAACATTAACGATTTCTGAAGGGTGCTTAACACGCTTCCACGCCATGTCTGTGATGTGTAGTAGACCGTCAACACCACCAAGGTCAACGAACGCACCGTAGTCAGTAAGGTTCTTAACGATACCTTTAACTTCTTGACCTTCAACAAGGTTAGCAAGAAGTTCTTCACGCTCTTGTGAGTTCTCTGATTCGATAACTGCACGGCGAGAAACAACAACGTTGTTACGTTTTTGGTCAAGCTTGATTACTTTGAACTCAAGCTCTTTACCTTCAAGGTGAGTTGTGTCACGTACTGGACGAACATCAACAAGTGAACCAGGTAGGAAGGCACGGATTGAATCAACTTCAACAGTGAAACCGCCTTTAACTTTACCGTTGATAACACCAGTAACAGTCTCTTGCTCTTCACATGCTTTTTCTAAGCGGATCCACGCTTCGTGACGCTTCGCTTTCTCACGAGAAAGGATAGTTTCACCGAAACCGTCTTCGATTGCGTCTAAAGCAACATCTACTTCGTCGCCTACAGCAACTTCTAGTTCACCAGCAGCATTTTTGAATTGCTCAGCAGGGATTGCACTTTCAGATTTAAGACCAGCATCAACAAGTACGATGTTGTTCTCGATTGAGATAACAGTACCTTTAACGATAGAGCCTTGCTCTGCTTCAAAACCCTTAAGGCTTTCTTCAAATAACTGCGCAAAATTTTCTGACATTATACGTCTCTAAATAATTAAATAACCAATTAGCAACCATGCTGCATGGGGTTGTTAAAATAGCACTGGCTTCCTGCCGGCACCTTAATAAATTACTTTTAAGCTTTTGGAAGCTTTCCTGCAAGTACGGCTTCGTCGAGTAAAGTTACAACTTTATCAAACACTTGCATTGCATTAAGCTCGCTAGTATCGAGCTCAATGGCGTCTTCTGCAGGAACAAGCGGCGCAACTTCACGCGTCATATCACGGTGATCGCGAGCTTTTATGTCCTCAAGTAGACCACTTAGTGTAACATCAAGACCGCGTTCGTTCAACTCAGCAAAGCGACGACGAGCGCGCTCTTCAGCTGATGCGGTTAAATAAATCTTCAATGGTGCATCTGGGAACACAACTGTGCCCATGTCACGACCATCGGCAATTAAGCCGCTCTCAGTACGAAACGCACGTTGACGACGTAATAATGCTTCTCTCACCCGTGGTAATGCAGCAATTTTTGATGCCGCAGCACCCACTTCTTCGTTACGAATTGTGGTTGTGACGTCTTCGCCTTCCAAGACAATTTTAGAAGTATGCGTTTGGCTATCGACCAAAAACTGTACATCTAAGTTTGCAGCTAGCGGAACTAGCGCATCTTCATTATCTAGTTCAATTTGATGATGAAGCGCTGCAAGTGACAGCACACGGTAAATCGCTCCACTGTCTAATACATCCCAACCTAATTTCTCGGCTAACAAGCGACAAACAGTTCCTTTACCTGAACCACTTGGGCCATCGATGGTGATTACGGGCATTGATAACGCCTGCATTTATAACCTCCTGCAATGCACACCAAAATAAAACCGCGATATTATACGCCAGTTCTAGAAATAGATCCGCATTTAGAATGTAACTTTTTATATTTTCTTCTGTTTTATTGACTTGAGACAGACTCTAGTACTTTGAAAAACGTTGGAAAAGTTTTGTATGTACACTTAGGATCGTTAATGGTTATCGGCTTTCCGCCAACGGCAACCATTGCAAAACACATGGCAATACGATGATCGTTATAGGTATCAATCGCTACATCGTTAAAAGTGTCTGGTGGTGTAATTTCGATGAAATCTTCACCTTCAACCACTTCAGCACCAACTTTACGAAGCTCAGTCGCCATGGCATATAAGCGATCTGTTTCTTTTACACGCCAGTTATAGATATTACGAATTGCTGTTTTACCTTTAGCGAAAAGCGCAACAGTGGCGAGTGTCATTGCCGCATCAGGGATTGCATTGGCATCAATATCAACCGCGTTTAGCTCGCCTTTACGAACCACCAGCTTTTCATCGTACCAATCAATTTTAGCGCCTACTTGCTCCATAACTTTGGCAAAACCAATATCACCTTGAACAGATGCCGCACCTACCCCGTTAATTTCAATTTCGCCGCCTGCTATTGCAGCCGCCGCAACAAAATAAGAGGCGCTTGATGCATCACCTTCTACCATAATACGCTCAAGTGCTTGATACTGCTGACAGCCTTTAACATAAAATGTTTCGTAATTGTCATGGCTTACAGTAACGCCAAAGCGCTTCATTACATCTAGAGTAATATCAATGTAAGGCTTTGATACCAGCGTGCCTTTAATGGTGATTTCTGTATCACCATTAAATAATGGTGCTGCCATTAGTAACGCTGTTAAGAACTGGCTAGAAATGCTGCCATCAATTGCAACTTTACCACCGTTGATTTTGCCGCCTTTAATGGCCAGTGGTGGATAATCTTTATGCTTAAGGTATTCAACATCACCACCCAGTGCTTGCAGTGCATCTACCAAATGGCCGATTGGACGCTCTTCCATACGAGGCTCACCCACCAGCTGGTACTCGCCTTCTACAGCAGCTAAAACTGCTGTTAGTGGACGATAAGCAGTTCCGGCATTACCTAAAAATAAAGGATCGCTCGGAGTTTTAAATTTACCTGCAATACCCTCTACGGTGGCCACTGTTTTATCTTCGTTAAGCGATACATTTACACCTAGAAGATTTAACGCACCTAGCATGTGACGAATATCATCACTATCTAGTAGGTTTTCAACAACCGTTGTGCCCTCTGCAAGAGCAGCTAGTAACAAAATACGGTTTGATAAGCTTTTTGAGCCTGGTAGTGTCACACTACCATTTACCTTTGTAATCGGTTCAAGACGAAGCTGTTCCATAATTAGCTGTTCTCCTTGGCGAATTTTTCCATAAAATTAACCAAGGCTTGAACACCTTCAAGTGGCATCGCATTATAAATGCTTGCGCGCATACCACCGACAATACGGTGACCTTCAAGGGCTAATAAGCCTGCTTCTTTTGATTCACTTATGAATTTATCATTCAATGATTCATCATTTAACCAAAACGGAACGTTCATGCGCGAACGGCAATGCTTAGCAACTTTGTTGCTGTAAAAACCTGAGCTATCAATGTAGCTGTAAAGAAGTTCTGCTTTTGCGATGTTTTGTTCTTCCATCGCTTTAACGCCGCCGTTTGCTTCAAGCCATTCAAATACTTCAGCAGCTAAGTACCACGCAAATGTCGGTGGGGTGTTATACATGCTGCCTTGTTTTGCTTCTAAGGCGTAATCAAGAATACCTGGCTTGGCAAGACCTTCACGCTCAAGAAGTGTTTTGCGAATAATAACAATCGATAAACCAGACGGGCCGATATTCTTTTGTGCGCCAGCGTAAATAAGATCAAACTGATTTACGTCAAACTCGCGCGATAAAATAGTCGATGACATATCAGCCACAATCGGTGCTGATGGGTGTGATGGTACGTCAAAAATTTCAATGCCATCGACGGTTTCATTCGGACAATAGTGAATGTAAGACGCATCAGCAGGTAATTCCCAGCTGCTTGCTGGTTTTATAGAGAACTGGCCATTTTGCTGCTCATCATCACGTACATTGATGCTTTCAACTGCAGTGAATTTTGCCGCTTCTGAAGTAGCCCCTTTAGACCACACACCGTTTTCACAGTACACGGCTGGCTTATCATCAAGGTGAAGGTTCAGTGGTACAGCACTGAATTGACCACGGCCACCGCCGTGCATAAATAACACTTCAAACTCATCGCTAATATTCATTAAACGACGCAGGCTTGCTTCACATTTAGTGGTAAGCGCTAAAAAGTCGCTGCTGCGATGGCTAATTTCCATCACAGAGACACCTAAACCTTGCCAATCTATAAATTCTTTTTGTGCTTTTTGCATAACTGCCGGCGGTAGCATTGCCGGTCCTGCACAAAAATTATACTTAGTCATTACTTTGCCTCATTCCAGTAATTATAGTGCGGATAAAAAAAGCGGCCGAAGCCGCTTTTTAAATCAATGTTATTCTGAAGGTGGGTTATCACCCGTTTCTTCAGTATTGGTATCGACTACTTCAACGGCCTCGCCTTCGATGGCTTCAAGCTCATCAACTTCGATTTCTTCGATACGTTGTAAACCAACTACTTGCTCTTCGTCAATAGTTCGTATCAAAATAACGCCTTGAGTATTACGACCAACCGTAGAAACCTCGTTTACACGGGTACGTACTAAGGTACCGCGATTCGAGATAATCATGATCTCGTCGTTATCGTCTACTTGTACTGCACCAACCACAGCGCCATTACGCTCGCTTACTTTGATTGATACAACACCTTGTGTTGCACGGCTCTTCGATGGGTAGTCTTCAAGTGCTGTACGCTTACCATAACCGTTTTCTGTCACAGTCAAGATTGCGCCATCTGACTTAGGTACGATTAACGACACAACGCGTTGGTCGTCAGCCATCTTAATACCACGAACACCTGTTGCTGTACGACCCATTGGACGTACACCTTTGAAGCGGATTTCTGGGTTACCGTTTTCGTCTAGAACTGGGTTACCATTTTCATCAACAACTTCTGTCTCTTCTGCTTCTTTAAAGCGAACAACTTTACCAGCATCAGTGAATAGCATGATTTCATTCGTGCCATCAGTGATATCAACACCAATTAGGCTATCGCCTTCATTTAGGTTAACAGCGATGATACCGCTCGCACGTTGACGGCTGTATGCTGTAAGTGGTGTTTTCTTAACTGTACCAAACGCAGTTGCCATGAAGATGTATTTATCTTCTTCGTACTCACGTACTGGTAAGATAGCAGTAATACGTTCATCAGCTTCAAGTGGTAATAAGTTAACAATTGGCTTACCACGCGCTGCACGGCTTGCTAATGGTAACTGATATACTTTCAGCCAATATAAGCGACCTGCTGTTGAGAAGCACAGGATTGTATCGTGTGTGTTAGCAACTAATAGACGTTCGATGAAGTCTTCATCTTTCATCTTCGTTGCTGATTTACCTTTACCACCACGACGCTGTGCTTCGTAGTCAGATAATGGTTGATACTTAACGTAACCTTCGTGAGAAAGCGTTACAACAACGTCTTCTTCATTGATTAGGTCTTCAAGGCTAATATCGTGAGCAGCTGCACTGATTTCAGTACGACGTTCGTCACCATATTGCTCTTTAATTTCTACTAGCTCGTCGCGGATAACTTCCATTAGACGCTCTGGGCTTGAAAGAATATGTAAAAGCTCAGCAATTAGATCAAGTAAGCTTTGGTACTCGTCTAAGATCTTCTCATGCTCAAGACCTGTTAGTTTGTGTAAACGTAGGTCTAGAATTGCTTGTGCTTGTTGCTCAGATAAATAGTACTGACCGTCACGGATACCTAAATCAGCCGCTAACCAATCAGGACGTGCAACGTTATCTTCACCTGCTTTTTCAAGCATTGCTTTAACAGTGCCTAGTTCCCAAGAACGTGCTGTTAGTGCCGCTTTTGCTTCTGCTGGTGTTGGTGACTTACGAATAAGTTCGATAATTGGGTCGATATTCGCAAGGGCAATCGCTAAACCTTCAAGCGTGTGAGCACGGTCACGGGCTTTACGTAAATCGAATACTGTACGACGTGTAACAACTTCACGGCGGTGTACGATAAACGCTTCAAGCATTTCTTTAAGGTTGAAACACTTAGGTTGGTTGTTATCAAGTGCAACCATGTTCATACCAAACACAGTTTGTAACTGAGTTTGTGCATAAAGGTTGTTTAAGATTACTTCACCAACATCACCACGTTTGATTTCGATAACGATACGCATACCGTCTTTATCTGATTCGTCACGTAGTGCACTAATACCTTCAATCTTCTTATCTTTAACAAGCTCTGCGATCTTTTCGATTAGGCGTGCTTTGTTAACTTGATAAGGGATTTCGTGAACGATGATTGTTTCACGACCGGTTTTTTCGTCAACTTCGATTTCAGCACGAGCACGGATATATACCTTACCACGACCGGTTAGGTACGCTTGCTCAATGCCTTTTTTACCATTGATAATCGCCGCAGTCGGGAAATCCGGACCTGGGATATATTCAATAAGATCAGCAATTGACATATCAGGGTTTTGAATAAGCGCTAAACAGCCATTGATAACTTCTGTTAAGTTATGAGGTGGAATGTTCGTTGCCATACCAACCGCAATACCCGAAGAACCATTTACTAATAAGTTAGGTACTTTAGTAGGTAATACGTCAGGAATTTGCTCAGTACCGTCGTAGTTCGGTACGTAATCAACCGTTTCTTTTTCTAAATCAGCTAATAATTCATGTGACATTTTCGCCATACGGACTTCCGTATAACGCATTGCTGCCGCAGAGTCACCGTCAACAGAACCAAAGTTACCTTGGCCGTCAACAAGCATGTAGCGTAATGAGAAAGGCTGCGCCATACGAACGATGGTGTCATATACCGCGCTGTCGCCATGTGGGTGGTACTTACCGATTACATCACCAACAACACGTGCTGATTTCTTGTAAGGTTTATTCCAATCATTATTGAGTTCGTTCATTGCAAATAAAACGCGGCGGTGAACTGGCTTTAAGCCGTCACGTACGTCTGGCAATGCACGTCCTACGATTACACTCATCGCGTAATCAAGGTAGGAGTTTTTTAATTCATCTTCAATATTGACTGGCAGAATTTCATTGGCGAGATCAGTCATTTGATTTCACATTCCTTCAGTATTGACTCATTAAGAGGCAAACCGCCGTCTTAAGAGCTTTAGTTATTATTTCCAGACCATGCTATCACAATTTATTTAGATTTACAGGCGCTAAATCTTTGCGATTTATTAATTTCCCCCTATATAATGGCCTCAGATTAACGAGGAAGTTTTTTATGACCGAGCATCAAAATGTAGATAATGCAGAAATTGCAAAGTTTGAAGCCATCGCAGAACGTTGGTGGGACCGCGACGGAGAGTTCAAACCCCTTCATGAAATAAATCCTCTACGTTTGGATTTTGTCGCTGATAAAGTAGGCGGCTTATTTGATAAGGAAACCTTAGATGTTGGCTGTGGTGGCGGCATCTTAAGTGAAAGTATGGCGCGTATGGGCGCTAAAGTAACCGGCATCGATATGGGCCAAGAGCCACTTACCGTTGCTAAGTTACATAGTTTAGAAACAGGCGTACCTGTTGATTATATAAAAGTACCAGCAGAGCAATTCGCTGCTGAGCACCCTGCTCGCTTTGATGTAGTGACTTGTATGGAAATGCTTGAGCATGTTCCAGACCCTGCTTCTATTATTCGTGCTGTAGCAGAACTTGCTAAACCGGGCGCCGATGTATTCTTTTCAACATTAAATAAAACACCAAAAGCATACTTGTTTGCTATTGTCGGTGCTGAAAAGCTTTTAAAAATGGTACCTGAAGGTACACATGACCATAAAAAGTTTATCAAACCTGCACAGCTTATTGCATGGGCAGAAGAAGCGGGATTAAAAGTACGCGCTAGTACTGGCCTTCACTATAACCCGTTTTCTAAGCAGTACAGCTTAAATGATGATGTAAGTGTTAATTACATCCTGCACTTTGAGAAACTAGCCTGATGAGTGTTGTGCAAGCACCCTCTATCGATTTTGATGCTTTTATCTTTGATTTAGATGGCACACTACTCGATACCGCGGATGACTTAGGTGGTGCATTAAACCGAGTGTTAGCAGACGCCAATGTGGCGCCTGTTGCTGAGCATGTTTATCGCCCTGCAGCTTCTAACGGTGCAAATGCATTATTAGAAGTGGGCTTTGGTGATAAATGGCCTGAACTTGAACAGCTCGCCTTGCGCCAGCAGCTTCTTGACTACTACGCCGAAGATATTGCTGTACACAGTAAATGTTTCAATGGCATAGAACAGCTTTTAATTGCACTTGAGCAAAACAATATTAAGTGGGGCATTATGACTAATAAGCCCGGCTTTTTAACTGAGCCCTTAGTGCAAGCTATTCCCTCTTTGCGTGATGCAAAAGCGGTTGTGAGTGGCGATACATTAGCTGTGTCAAAACCATCACCGGATCCACTATTACACACCGCTGAGATCTTAGACGTTGATCCGAGCCGTTGTTTGTATATCGGTGATGCTGAACGTGATATCCAAGCTGCAAAAGCGGCCAATATGTACAGCGCAACAGCGTTATGGGGTTATATACCCAGTGTCGACGCTGCACTTGGCTGGCAAGCGGATTTCAATTGGCAAACGCCGATTGATGGTTTCAACCATATATAGTGTTATTTGATAACTGAAACACCATATATTGTGATTTGATTTACTTTTGAGCATTCATTGATGATAAAAAAATCAGTCAAAATTTATTTTTAAAAACGGTAAATTTTCTGGATCTTTTGTTGATTTCTACAAATTTCGTCGTCTATGAATGTTCAAAGGTTAATGGTCACTAACACAATGCGCTTATCCAATAGTTATCCACAAAATGGGGCAATTCTATCCCTTGCAAAACAGCGCAGACCACACTATCTTGTGATCTGCAATTTAAACAACACCAGATATTGTGGCTAAATGTTATTCAATTAGATCACCCTGGCGTTTAATAATAATAATTACATAAAGAATACCTTTGTCTTTACAACTATAATTTCCCAAGGAATACAGGCAAAACTATGAACCAACAGCTATCTGTAAGCAAACGTGACGGCCGTAAAGAGTCACTTGATCTAGATAAGATCCATCGCGTGATCGCTTGGGCCGCAGAAGGTCTAGAGAATGTGTCTGTCTCACAAGTTGAATTAAAATCACATATTCAATTTTATGACGGCATTCGTACCGATGACATTCATGAAACAATCATCAAAGCTGCAGCTGATCAGATCTCTAAAGATACGCCTGATTACCAATACCTAGCTGCTCGCTTAGCTGTATTCCATTTACGTAAAAAAGCGTACGGTCAATTTGAGCCACCACGTTTATACGATCACATCACGAAATTAGTTGAAGACAAGCGTTATGATCAACACCTACTTGTTGATTATACCGAGCAAGAAATTGACGAGTTAGATGCTTACATCGATCACAACCGTGACTTAAACTTCAGCTACGCTGCTGTAAAGCAACTTGAAGGTAAGTATTTAGTTCAAAACCGTGTTACTGGTGAAATCTACGAAAGTGCACAGTTTTTATATATCTTAGTGGCTGCAAGCTTATTCTCTGATTATCCAAAAGAGACACGCCTTGATTACATCAAGCGTTTTTATGATGCAGTATCTACATTCAAAATTTCATTACCTACACCTATTATGGCAGGTGTACGTACCCCTACACGTCAGTTCAGCTCATGTGTACTTATTGAATGTGGTGATAGCCTAGATTCTATTAATGCAACATCGTCTGCGATTGTTAAATATGTTTCGCAACGTGCAGGTATTGGTATTAATGCCGGTCGCATCCGTGCCCTTGGTAGCCCTATTCGTAACGGCGAAGCGTACCATACAGGTTGTATTCCGTTTTATAAGCACTTCCAAACAGCAGTTAAGAGCTGTTCACAAGGTGGTGTTCGTGGCGGCGCAGCAACGCTGTTCTACCCACTTTGGCACTTAGAAGTTGAAAACCTACTTGTTCTTAAGAACAACCGTGGTGTTGATGATAACCGTGTACGTCACCTTGACTACGGTGTGCAGTTCAACAAATTAATGTATAGCCGTTTAATCAAAGACGATTACATCACATTATTTAGCCCATCAGATGTACCGGGTCTATACGATGCGTTCTTTGAAGATCAAGCAAAGTTTGATGAGCTATACATCAAATACGAGCAAGACGAGTCAATTCGTAAAAAACGTATTAAGGCGATTGAGTTATTCTCAATGTTTGCACAAGAGCGTGCCAGCACAGGTCGTATCTACTTACAAAACGTTGACCACTGTAATACGCACAGCCCATTCATCTCGACTGTGGCACCAATTCGTCAATCTAACTTATGTTTAGAAATTGCATTACCAACTAAGCCACTTAGCAATGTAATGGATGAAGAAGGTGAAATTGCACTTTGTACGCTGTCGGCGTTTAACTTAGGTGCAATTGAGTCACTTGACGAATTAGAAGAGCTTGCTGAACTTGCAGTACGTGCCCTTGATAACTTACTTGATTTCCAAGACTACCCTGTTCCTGCGGCGAAAAACGCGACTATGGGTCGTCGCACGCTAGGTATTGGTGTTATTAACTACGCTTACTACTTAGCAAAAAATGGTAAGCGCTACTCAGATGGCAGTGCAAATGCCCTAACTCACAAGACATTTGAAGCAATTCAATATTATCTAATGAAAGCATCAAATGAGTTAGCGAAAGAACGTGGTGCGTGTCCTAAATTTAACGAGACAACGTATTCTCAAGGCATTATGCCGACAGATACTTACAAACGTGACCTAGATCAGTTCTGTGATGAGCCTCTTCACTTAGATTGGGATTCATTACGCGAGAGCATTAAAGAGCACGGTATGCGTAACTCAACGCTATCTGCCCTTATGCCTTCAGAGACATCATCGCAAATCTCTAACGCGACAAATGGTATCGAGCCACCACGTGGTCATATCAGCGTTAAAGCAAGTAAAGATGGTATCTTAAAGCAAGTAGTGCCAGATTATGAAAATCTGAAAGATAACTACGAGCTACTGTGGGATATTCCTTCAAACGATGGTTACCTACAGCTGGTTGGTATTATGCAAAAATTCGTTGACCAAACGATCTCTGCAAACACTAACTATGATCCATCTAAGTACGAAGGCGGTAAAGTACCTATGAAGGTGCTATTAAAAGACCTACTGACTGCGTATAAACTTGGTGTTAAAACCCTGTACTATCACAACACACGTGATGGTGCATCAGACTCTCAAGATGAGTTAACACCAGAGGTAGAAGATGACGGTTGTGCAGGCGGCGCTTGTAAAATCTAATTAAATTAATAACATAACAAAAGCGGGCTCATTAGCCCGCTTTGTCCTGACTGTTTTTTGAGAAATCACTATGTCATATACAACTTTTAGCCGAAATCATAATAACCAATTACAAGAACCGATGTTTTTCGGCCAAACGGTAAACGTGTCACGTTACGACCAACAAAAGTACCCTATCTTCGAAAAGCTAATCGAAAAGCAACTTTCGTTCTTTTGGCGTCCTGAAGAAGTTGATGTAAGTAAAGACCGTCTTGACTTCCAAGCGTTACCAGAACACGAAAAGCACATATTTTTAAGTAACTTAAAATATCAAACGCTTCTTGATAGTGTACAAGGCCGTTCACCTAACGTTGCGTTATTACCTATTGTGTCTATTCCTGAGTTAGAAACTTGGATTGAAACATGGGCGTTCAGTGAAACCATTCATAGCCGTTCATACACGCACATTATTCGTAACGTTACGCAATCTCCTGAACTTATCTTTGACGATATCGTAAGCAACGAGAAGATCAGTGAGCGTGCTGATGCGGTAACTAAGTACTACGATGATTTAATTAACATGATTTCTGTTTACAACCTATATGGTGAAGGTAAACATGTGATCAACGGTGAAGAAGTTAAAGTCAGTTTATTTGACCTTAAAAAGCAACTTTACCTAGCAATGATGTCGGTTAACATCTTAGAAGCGATTCGTTTCTATGTAAGCTTTGCTTGTTCATTTGCTTTCGCTGAGCGTGAATTAATGGAAGGTAACGCAAAAATCATCAAGCTAATCGCCCGTGATGAAGCGTTACACTTATCTGGCACACAGCACATCTTGAACATTATGCAAGAAGGTAAAGACGACCCAGAAATGGCAATCGTTGCAGCACAATGTCGTGAAGAAGCAATTCAGATGTTTGTTGAAGCAGCAGAACAAGAAAAAGATTGGGCAGAATACCTGTTCAAGGATGGTTCTATGATTGGTCTTAACAAAGATATCTTATGCCAATACGTTGAATACATCACTAATGCACGTATGACTGCGGTAGGCCTACCTACACAGTTCGAAAGTAAGAGTAACCCTATTCCGTGGATCAACTCTTGGTTAGTATCAGACAATGTTCAAGTTGCTCCACAAGAAGCTGAAATCAGCTCTTACCTTGTTGGTCAAATTGACTCTCAAGTTGATGCATCTGACTTTGGTGACTTCGACCTGTAATGAGCTCAAACACCACTGCAGAGGTTATCCTTGCAGGAACAGACAGCCAGAATCTTGAATTTGATTCTGGCTGTTCATCTCTCCTTGAATGCCTAGAACAACACAAAATAGATGTCCCCTACCAATGCCGTGAAGGTTATTGTGGCGCATGCCGTGCAAAATTAGTCGAAGGTGATGTGAGCTACAATCAAGAACCGCTTGCTTTTGTTAGAACTGGTGAAGTATTGCTGTGTTGTAGTAAACCCAATGGTAAGGTAAAAATTGAGCTTTAATGCCAAATAAGCTGACTCGTTTGATAGAAATTTTCTTTATCTGACACACTCACCATTTGCTGATCAATCGTAATATCCCACTGCAGATTTTTAGTTAGATGACTCGCTAATTCCTCAATAAAGCTGTTATCAAACGCAATTAAATGGCCATTATTAATAAGTTCCAACTGGTGTTCATTTTCTTTAAGCCAGTCGTTGTTTAAGGTTGTCACGACCCACAGTTCATCAACCCGCTTCGCGATTTTATTAAGCTGCACAATATCCGGTTGGTCAACAGCAAGCCATGTTTGATAGTGGTCATCAAGCGCTTTTATTGACACATCTGGTTCAGCATGACTGAACCTTGCATTCAATATGGCTGTTTCGTTGTGTGAAAATAAGCAATAACTTAAAAGCTTGAGTACAAAGTGTTGATAGCTTTCACGACGGTCACAAGCAGTGGTAAACACCTCTTTGTGATTACGATGCTCTCTTAAATCAGCAATAGTAAAATTTGCTTTGAATACCCTATTTTTATCAGACATAAGATTCAGCCATCTCAGTGTAACAGTCTCAGTATAGTGTATGGTGATAAAATCGCGACTTAGGGTTAAGGTATAGGTAAAGTTATAGTATAACGTTATTGCGATTAATATTTTCAGCGTTATAATATAACGCAACACTCAACAACAAACTTAGAAGTAGTAATGATGAAGCAAGTTTCAATTCTTTCTAGTGCTGTTGCCGCTGCGCTGTTTTCCCAATCAACAATGGCTGCTGTGATCACAGGTCAAGTATTAGATAAAAACCAACAACCTATCAGTAATGCTGAAATACATGTACACGGCAAATCACAAAGCGTTGTGACTGACAAACAAGGTCAGTTTAAAATTGATGTAGATAATAAAGGTCAGCTTCACATCAGTAAAAACAATTTCATCGATAAGCGTATTGCTATTAATGGCGAAGACCAAAATGTTGTGGTTACGCTTACACCAACCTCAGTTGAAACGGTTGTTGTTTATGCATCAGCGCTTCATAAAAATAGTCTTGAAATGATTTCGCCTGTGAATGTTTTAGCCGGTGATGAGTTAAAAGACAAAGCAAAACCGACATTAGGCGAAACACTAAAAGGTTTACCAGGCGTTAATGCTAGCTACTTTGGCCCAGTTTCATCAAGCCCAATTATTCGTGGTTTAGATGGTCCGCGTGTGAAAATCACCCAAAATGGCCTTGATAGCAGTGATGCATCTCGTATCGGCCCTGACCACGCAACATCAAATGACAGCCTAGCAGCAGAGCAAATCGAAGTACTTCGCGGCCCTGCTACTCTACTTTATGGCTCTGGCGCTATCGGTGGTGTGGTGAACGTTGTTGATAACCGTATTCCTACCGATAACATCGAGTCTTTAACCGGTGCTGCTCAATATACACACGATACAGTATCTAATACCAACACCTATGCTGCAAAACTTGAAACCGGTAACGATGGTTTCAACTTCCATTTTGACGGTACCAAGCGTAAAGGACACGATTACGACACACCGAACTTTGAGCTTCCTGAGGAACATGAAGAGCACGAGGAGCATGAAGGTGAAGAGCATGAAGAACACGAAACAGCTAACAGCGTAGAAAACACCTTTATCGATAGCCAAACAGTTAACTTTGGTACTAGTTACGTGGGCGATCACCTAACGATAGGTGTGTCATTCGGCCGCATCGAAACAGATTATGGTATTCCTGCTCATGAGCATCATCATCATGAAGAAGAGGAAGATCATGATGAACATGAAGGTGAAGAAGAGTACGAAGAATCAGTATTTGCACAGCTAGAGCAAGACCGCTGGCAAGGCTACATGAGCTATGCACTTCATGATAACTGGATTGAAAATATCTCACTACGCGTTGGCTACACAGACTACAAACACGCTGAAATTGAAGATGGTGCAGTGGGCACCGTGTTTACAAACAAAACAACCGAAGCACGTGCAACCGTTGAGCACAAGTTAGGCCTTTGGCACGGTATGGCTGGTTATCACTACACTGAGTCTGACTATGATGCAGATGGTGAAGAAGCTTTTACGCCAGCAAGTGTCACTAAAACAAACGCGTTATTCGTTCTTGAAGAGCGCCAGTTTGGTGATGTGACCATTGAATTAGGTGCACGCCTTGAAGATTATCAAATCGATTCTGCTGTAAGCATGGCTGAGCATCATCACGATCATGAAGAGGAAGGAGAGCACCATGACGAAGAAGAAGCTGAAATCATTAACTACAGTGAAGATTTCACAAACCTAAGCTTATCTGCAGGTGCAATTTGGCAATATCAAGAAGGCCAAAGTGTTGCTTTAAGTGTATCTCGTTCAGAACGTGCTCCGCTGAGTGCTGAACTACTATCAAACGGTATTCATATCTCAACAGGTACTTACGAGCTAGGCCTTGGTTATCATATTGAAGATGGCGAAATTCATTTTGAGCCAGAAGATATCGAGCAAGAAACTGCAACGAACTTTGATCTAAGTTTCCGTCGTTTTATTGGTGACTTTGGTTACACAGTTAACTTCTTCTATAACGACATTGAAAACTACTACTTCCAGCAAAATACCGGTTTAGTTTTCGATGAAGAGCATGGCTTAGAATCAGCAGCTGGTGCAGATGAAGATGCAATGGCGGTTTACCAATTCACAAGTAAAGATGCGAAATTATACGGTATTGAATTTGATGTACACTATCAAGTGACGCCAAATGCGCTAGTTAAAGTGTTTGGTGATTCAACAACGGCTAAGCTAAAAGATGATGAAGGTTATTTACCGCGTATTCCGGCTAATAAACTAGGTTCTGAATTACAGTACACAGTGACTGATTGGAAGTTTAGCCTAACCGGTACTCATTATTTTGAGCAGTCTGACATTACTGCTTACGAGACAAAAACTGACGGTTATACCCTGTTTGACGCATCAGCTAACTACCAACTTGACTTAGGTCCTGTTGATACACAGCTTTATATTAATGTTGACAACTTAACCGATGAACTTGGTTTCGTACACAGCTCATTCATTAAAGAAAAAGCACCACTACCTGGTCGTAACTTCAGCTTAGGTATTCGCGGTTATTTCTAATCGCTTTTAATAGTTATAAAAAAACCCTTTCATTTTTAAAGTGAAAGGGTTTTTTATTAAGCATAGAAACTAAATAGGTTAGCTATTAGCCTTTTTGTTCAATCTTCGCCCATGAATCACGAAGACCCACAGTTTGATTGAATACTAATGTTTCTGCTTTGCTATCACGACAGAAGTAACCTGTACGCTCAAACTGGAAGCCCTGCTCTGCTTGTGCATTTGCAAGTGACGGCTCAACTTTCGCATTTTCAAGAACCACAAGTGATTCAGGGTTTAGTGTTGCGTTAAAGTCTTCTGCTGCCGCTGGGTTTGGCACGTTAAATAAACGGTCGTATAAACGAACTTCAGCTGTGATAGATTTACTCGCTGATACCCAGTGAATTACACCTTTAACTTTACGGCCATCACTTGGGTTTTTACCCAGAGTTTCAGGATCGTAAGAGCAGAAGATAGTCGTAATTTCGCCGTTTTCGTCTTTTTCAACGCGCTCAGCTTTAATTACATAAGCACCACGTAAACGTACTTCTTTATCAAGAACTAAACGCTTAAACTTGTTGTTTGCTTCTTCACGGAAGTCTTCACGCTCGATATAAAGTTCACGAGTGAAAGGTACGTCACGGCGACCCATCTCTTCTTTATTCGGGTGATTTGCAACAGATAACGTTTCTACTTTATCTGCGTCATAGTTTTCGATAACAATCTTCACCGGATCAAGAACAGCCATTGCACGAGGTGCATGTTCATTTAGGTCTTCACGGATACAGGCTTCTAGCATGCCCATTTCAACCATGTTCTCTTGTTTAGTGATACCGATACGAGAACAGAACTCACGTACTGATGCAGGTGTATAACCACGACGACGTAAACCTGCAATCGTTGGCATACGTGGGTCGTCCCAGCCTTCAACATGACCATTTACCACTAAGTCGTTTAATTTACGCTTAGACATAATGGTGTACTCAAGATTTAATCTTGAGAACTCGATTTGTTGCGGATGACACTCAAGGCTGATGTTATCTAATACCCAATCGTATAAACGACGGTTATCCTGGAACTCAAGCGTACATAATGAATGTGTAATACCTTCTAGCGCATCTGAAATACAGTGCGTGAAGTCGTACATTGGGTAAATGCACCACTTGTCGCCGGTTTGGTGGTGATGAGCAAAACGTACACGGTATAAAATTGGATCACGCAATACCATGAATGAGCTTGCCATATCGATTTTAGCACGCAGTACACATTCGCCTTCTTTGAACTCGCCATTACGCATTTTTTCAAATAGCGCTAGGTTTTCTTCAACTGGCGTATCACGGTATGGGCTGTTTTTACCCGGCTCTTTTAAAGTACCACGGTATTCACGGGCTTGATCTGGCGATAAGAAACACACATATGCTAGGCCTTTTTCGATAAGCTCAACAGCATAGCCATATAGCGCATCGAAATAGTTAGATGAATACTTAATTTCACCATCCCACTGGAAACCTAACCACTGCACATCTTCTTTAATCGAATTTACGTAGTTGATGTCTTCTTTTTCTGGATTCGTATCATCAAAACGTAAGTTACAAAGACCTTGATAATCTTGGGCGATACCAAAATTTAAACAAATAGACTTTGCATGACCAATGTGTAAAAAACCGTTTGGTTCAGGTGGAAAACGCGTGTGTGTAGTCGCATGCTTACCGCTTGCTAGATCTTCGTCGATACGCGTTCTAATAAAGTTACTTGGGCGATTCTCAATTTCCGCCATAGGAGCATAATCCTCTGAATATTGCATGGTGACAAAACTAATGCATTATTACAAAAACAAACCCTAACATACAGTGGTTGCATCATGTTTATTGAAGATATTACGTCGATTGTTGAATACATAGTTCACAGACTGGACAAAATCGGTAAAAAAATTGTTCTAACGCAATAAAATGATCATTGACTAGCGATATAGTGCCGTCAGTTTCACTACCAATAAGGAAAAGAGATGGCTTCGCTCAATCAACATCGAGTCTATATTCCAAGCTCAGCACGTGCAAACCAGTATGTGTTAGTTGAATTTAAACCTACTGATGAGTTTTTTGCCCAGTTCACCAACGTGAGCTGTGCTTATAAGCGTCTTGCAAGGGAGTTATTTGCACTATGTGATGAGTATGAATTACATAATGTACACCTAATCGCCAACGATAAACTGCCAGTGGTTCGTTACCATGATGAGGCATATAGCTTAGAAACCGCTAAGCAAATTTTGTTTTTCTATAACCCACAATACCATGAAGCACATAATGTATTTGCTGATGGTGAGCAAAGATGCAAAAAAATTCGTTTATTATTCTTAGCGACCGGTGAAGATATTCGCGCTCATGCGGCTAGTTTTCATCATAATGTGCAAAGAGTGATCAACTCACTACAAGAAAAGCTACTAAGCGGCCAACCACCTCTTAAAATTCGTGACCACCAACACCTAACTTATGATTTATTTGCTAAAGCAAAAGGTCACAAAGAAAGCTATGGCTATAAATTACGTAGCTTATACCCACGTTACCAGTCTCGCCAATGTCATGTGCCAAATGAACACAGTGAGATGACATACGCTGGGTTTTCGATTCCAGTAACTCGTGCCATTAAAACGCAATTTCAGCATATGTTGAATGAAGAGAATTATACGCAGTTTTATCAATATATCTTTGATGCGTTCAAACGAGCATGTGATAAACGCGGCTTAACACTCGGCGCTTTCATCGCTAACGGTACCCGCCCTATTGTTCGTAATAGCAATATTGATAACGCACAAAGTAACAGCGAACTGCAAAAACTAACCTTTGATTGCAGCTCTGAGCAGGTGCAATTACAACAGTACTGGGATGCTGATCAACTTGTAGATTCGCTACATTTTGTGATTGCCGCAGCCGATAAAGACAAGCATGACATTGGTTATGGTAAGTTTATGAATCAAGTGCAAAGTGCGATAAATGAAGTTACTGACGAGCTGGCATTTAATCCAACTCGCCAAGATTTACGTGTGCGTTTTTATCAGCACATTAACTATCAATATTAAGAGTATACCCAAGCCCCTCAATATGCTGAAACTCGCACCTTGGGGTGGTTTGGGTATATAAGAGGTGACACATGCGTCACCTCTTATTACCTAGCTTAGTTAAATCTAGACGCAATACTTTAGAGCGGCGTTCATGGTTATAAAGCGCTTTTTTCTTCGCAGGTAGCTCCTCAACTGTCACTATTTCAAAACTTTGCTCTAAAAACCAGTGGATGCTGCGTGTAGTGAGAGCAAATAAATGCGAATAACCTGCACGTTTAGCCTTATTAATAATAAACCTCAGTAGATAACTGCCACGATCGGCATCTCGGTACTGAGGGTGGACAGCCAAACTTGCAAACTCCCCTACTTGTTCATCAGCAAACGGATACAAAGCCGCACAGGCTATGATAAGTCCATCACGCTCAATAACCGTAAATTGTTCAATTTCGATTTCTAGCTGTTCACGAGAACGACGAACCAAATAGCCTTGCTGTTCAAGGGGTCTAATAAGGTTAATGATACCGGTAATATCAGCAATACTGGCACTTCGTAATTGCTCAGAGCTTTGTGGTGCGATTTGTGTACCAATACCATCTAAAGAGAATAACTCTTGAAGTAATGCGCCATCCTCTTTATAGCTAACAAGGTGGCAACGATGCACGCCACCTCGACAAGCATCAATTGCAGCTTGTAAAAATACAGTAGCACTTAAACATGAATCTGGTTGCTTGCGATAGCTTGCTAATAGCTGCTCAGCTTCATTTGGCATTAGCTCTGCAATTGCTTCACCATTTTCATCCAAAATACCGGCTTCTTTACAAAAACCAAGCATTTTATCGGCGCGTAGTTTGAGAGCTACTTGCGTAGCAATTTCTTCAGCAGTTAAATTAAAGCTTTCACCTGTAACAGACGCCGCTATTGGCCCAAGCAGCACAATTCCGTTGTTATCTAACTGGTGGCGAATACCCGCAACATCGATACGTCTCACTCTTCCTGAATGATGATAGTCAACACCTTCATCAACACCTAAAGGCTGAGCAATAACAAAATTACCACTCACCACATTTAAAAATGAGCCAGACATAGGTGTACTACTTAAAGACGTAGATAAACGCGCGGTTATATCGAACTGCATTGCACCCGCAACTTTTTTAATTACATCAAATGTTGCGTTATCAGTTACCCGTATCTCATTATGAAACTGACTAGTTATGCCAACTTGTTCAAGCGCTGCGTTAAACTGTGGACGAGCACCAAACACTAAAACAATCTTAATACCAAGACTAGTTAGTAGCGCGACATCGTTGATGATGCTGCGACAACCAGACTGATCGATCGCCTCTCCGCCAAGCATAACAACGAATGTTTTACCGCGGTGAGCATTAACGTATGGAGTTGACTGGCGAAATCCATCTACCAATTCTGTGGTACGCACGTAATATTTACCTTATTAAAGTCGAATGTTTTAATAAAAACAGATATACAAGCCACAAGTGTAGAGAATTTATATTCACAAATAAAGCATTATTATTCTTAATTTACAGGTGGAATTTTCGTGCATGTTATAAGATAGTGGCAGATACAAAAAAGGCCCGCATAAGCGAGCCTTTTTTAAGAGATTAGAACTGATTACCAGCCTGTCTTCTCTTTAAGTGCATTACCGATGTCAGCTAGTGAACGTACAGTTTTTACGCCAGCAGCTTCTAATGCAGCAAATTTCTCATCAGCAGTACCTTTACCGCCTGCGATGATTGCACCAGCGTGACCCATACGCTTACCTGCAGGTGCAGTAACACCAGCAATGTAAGAAACAACAGGTTTAGTCACGTTGTGCTTGATGTATTCTGCAGCTTCTTCTTCTGCAGTACCACCGATTTCACCGATCATAACGATAGCTTCAGTTTGCTCGTCTTTTTCGAACATTTCTAAAACGTCGATGAAGTTAGTGCCAGGGATTGGGTCACCACCGATACCAACACATGTTGATTGGCCGAAACCAGCGTCAGTAGTTTGCTTAACCGCTTCATAAGTAAGAGTACCAGAACGTGATACGATACCTACTTTACCAGGCTTGTGGATGTGACCAGGCATGATACCGATCTTAGTTTCACCCGGAGTGATAACACCTGGGCAGTTAGGACCGATCATACGAACACCAGTTTCATCAAGCTTAACTTTAACGTCAACCATGTCTAGTGTTGGGATACCTTCAGTGATACAAACGATTAGCTCGATGCCAGCATCGATAGCTTCTAAGATTGCATCTTTACAGAAAGGTGCTGGTACGTAGATAACTGATGCAGTTGCGCCAGTTGCTTCAACAGCGTCACGTACTGTGTTGAATACTGGAAGACCAAGATGCGTTTGACCGCCTTTACCTGGGCTTACACCACCAACCATTTGTGTACCGTACTCAAGCGCTTGCTCAGAGTGGAAAGTACCTTGGCCACCTGTGAAACCTTGACAGATAACTTTTGTATCTTTATTGATTAATACAGACATTATTTGCCCTCCGCAGCAGCAACAACTTTTTCAGCTGCGTCTGTTAGTGATTCAGCAGCGATGATGTTAAGGTCAGAACTAGCTAGTACTTCACGACCAAGTTCAGCGTTAGTACCTTCTAAACGTACTACTACAGGAACATTTACACCTACTTCTTTAACTGCACCGATGATACCTTCTGCGATCATGTCACAACGAACGATACCACCAAAGATGTTAACTAAAACTGCTTTAACGTTGTCGTCAGATAAGATGATCTTGAATGCTTCAGATACACGCTCTTTAGTTGCACCGCCACCAACATCTAGGAAGTTAGCTGGCTTGCCACCGTGTAGGTTTACGATGTCCATAGTACCCATTGCTAGGCCTGCACCGTTAACCATACAACCAACGTTACCGTCTAGTGCAACGTAGTTAAGCTCGAAGCTTGCAGCGTGAGCTTCACGCGCGTCTTCTTGTGAAGGATCGTGCATTTCACGGATTTTAGGTTGACGGTAAAGCGCGTTACCATCTACACCGATTTTACCGTCTAGACAGTGAAGGTTACCTTCGTCTGTAATTACTAGCGGGTTGATTTCTAATAATGCGAAATCGAAATCGTTGAACATGTTTGCAAGACCCATGAAGATCTTAACGAACTGTTTCATTTGAGTAGGGTTTAAACCTAGTTTGAAACCTAATTCACGAGCTTGGTAAGCTTGAGGACCAACTAATGGATCGATCTCAGCTTTGTGAATTAATTCTGGAGTTTCTTCTGCAACTTGCTCGATTTCAACACCACCTTCAGTAGATGCCATGAAAACAACTTTACGAGAAGCACGATCTACTACAGCGCCAAGGTATAATTCGTTAGCGATGTCAGTGCAGCTTTCAACAAGGATTTTAGCTACTGGCTGACCATTTTCGTCTGTTTGGTAAGTAACTAAGTTTTTACCTAACCAGTTCGCAGCGAACTCTTTAACTTCGTCGATTGTTTTAACTAGCTTAACACCGCCAGCTTTACCACGGCCACCTGCGTGAACCTGTGTTTTAACAACCCACATATCACCGCCGATTTTCTCAGCAGCTGCTGCAGCTTCTTCAGGTGTATCGCAAGCGAAACCTTGAGAAACTGGTAAACCATATTCGGCAAAAAGTTGTTTTGCCTGATACTCATGCAAATTCATGATGCTTTATCCAATTTTTTATACTAAAAGAGCTGAATATTTATGCAAAATAAACAGCTATCCCAAATTGCGCACTTAGTATAAATCCCAAGGCTCCACATGAAAACCCCAGTTAGACCAAAGGCGCAAAAAAAAAGCTGTGAACGAGGTTCACAGCTTAGTTTTCATACAACCAGATTAAACATCTAGTAGTAAACGAGTCGGATCTTCAAGTAACTCTTTAATTGTTACTAAGAAACCTACTGATTCTTTACCATCGATTTGGCGGTGATCATAAGATAACGCTAAGTACATCATTGGTAAGATTTCAACTTTACCATTTACAGCCATAGGACGCTCTTGGATTTTGTGCATACCTAAGATTGAAGACTGTGGTAAGTTGATGATTGGTGTAGATAGTAATGAACCGAATACACCACCGTTAGTGATAGTGAAGTTACCACCTGTCATATCATCAATTGATAATTTACCGTCACGACCTTTAAGCGCTAGCTCACGGATACCTTTTTCGATTTCAGCAACTGATAGCTTGTCACAGTCTTTAAGTACTGGTGTAACAAGACCACGTGGTGTAGAAACCGCGATGCTGATGTCGAAGTAGTTGTGATAAACAATATCATCACCGTCGATAGACGCATTTACTTCAGGGAAACGCTTAAGTGCTTCAGTTACTGCTTTCACGTAGAAAGACATGAAACCTAAACGGATACCGTGACGCTTTTCGAAAACTTCTTGGTACTGCTTACGAAGATCCATGATTGGCTTCATGTTAACTTCGTTGAAAGTCGTTAACATTGCAGTTGAGTTTTTCGCTTCAAGAAGACGATTAGCGATTGTTTTACGTAAACGAGTCATAGGAACACGTTTTTGCGTACGGTCACCCATAGGTGCTGCTGGCGCTGCTGCTTCTGCTTTAGGCGCTGCTGCCGGTGCTTTTAAGAATGTATCAACATCTTCTTTAGTTACACGGCCATTTTTGCCAGTACCTTTGATTTTTGATGCATCAAGACCTTTCTCAGCGATTAAACGACGAACTGACGGTGTTAATACGTCAGAGCTGTCATTTGATTCGCTTGCTGGTGCTGCTTCAGCTTTAGGAGCTGCTGCTGCCGGTGCTGCACCCGCTTTAACTGTACCAATTACTTGCTCACCAAGTACTGTTTCGCCTTCAGCGTGAATGTGCTCACCCATGATACCGTCTTCTTGAGCAACAACTTCAAGAACAACTTTATCAGTTTCGATGTCAACAAGGTTTTGGTCGCGTGTTACCGCTTCACCTGGTTGAACGTGCCAAGTAGCAATTGTCGCGTCTGCGACTGATTCTGGAAGTACAGGTACTTTAATGTCCACTTCTTTACCTTCTGATGCTGGTGCTGATTGCGCCGCTGGCGCGTCTTCTGATTGAGCTGGTGCAGAGTCGTCACTTGCTGGTGCAGCATCTGCATCACCAAGTAATGCAATTACTTGTTCGCCAAGTACCGTTGCACCTTCTTCTTGTGAAATTTCAGTGATTACACCGTCATTTGGTGCAACAACTTCTAAAACAACTTTATCTGTTTCGATATCTACTAAGTTTTGGTCGCGGCTTACTTTGTCGCCAACACTTACGTGCCATGTTGCAACAGTAGCATCAGCAACCGACTCAGGAAGTACAGGAACTTTAATTTCTGTGCTCATTGCTTATCCTTTCTTTTCAATAGTAAGCGCATCTGCAACGAGCGCTTGTTGTTCTTTATTATGCACTGACATGTAACCACACGCTGGTGATGCTGATGCTTTACGACCTGCGTAAGTTAATTTAGCACCGGCTGGGATTGCATCAACAAAGTGGTGTTGAGAACAATACCATGCACCTTGGTTTTGTGGCTCTTCTTGACACCAAACAAAATCTTTAACGTGTTGGTAACGCTGCATGATTGTATCCATCTCAGCGTGTGGGAATGGATATAATTGTTCTACACGAACAATAGCAATGTTATTTAATTCTTGCTTACGACGCTCTTGTAGTAGCTCGTAGTAAACTTTACCGCTACAGAATACAACGCGTTCTACTTTATCTGCTGCAATATCATCGATTTCATCGATCATATTATGGAACACACCTTCAGATAACTCTTCAAGTGAAGATGTTGCCAACGGGTGACGAAGTAGCGACTTAGGCGTCATAACAATCAATGGACGACGAAGTGGACGTACTGATTGACGACGAAGCATTGCATAAACTTGCGCTGGTGTTGAAGGAACACATACTTGCATATTGTGATCAGCACACAACTGTAAGAAACGCTCTAAACGTGCCGAGCTATGCTCAGGACCTTGACCTTCGTAGCCGTGTGGAAGTAAACATGTAAGACCACATAAACGGCCCCACTTCTGCTCACCTGAACTTAAGAATTGGTCAAATACAACTTGTGCACCATTCGCGAAGTCACCAAACTGTGCTTCCCACATTACAAGTGACGTAGGTTCAGCTGTTGCGTAACCATATTCAAACGCAAGTACCGCTTCTTCAGAAAGAACTGAGTCATACACTTCAAATGCACCTTGCTTTTCGCTGATATTTTGCAGCGGCAAGTAGGTTGATGCATCTTTTTGGTTATGAACAACAGCATGACGGTGGAAGAATGTACCACGGCCTGAATCTTGACCTGTTAAACGGATATCTGTACCCGCATCAACAAGCGTTGCATAAGCAAGTGTTTCAGCCATCCCCCAATCAAGTGGTTTTTCACCTGTTGCCATTAGCTTACGGTCGTCGTAGATTTTCTTAACGCGCGACTGTGCTTTGTGGCTTTCTGGGAAGCTTGCTACTTTTTCGCCAAGCTCTTTTAACTTTTCAACCGATACTGTTGCATCGTACTCAACATCCCAATCGTGACCAACAAACTTAGCCCAATCAGAAGAGTGCGATGTCTCTAGTTGAATTTCTTCAACAACACAGTTGCCTTTGTCTAAACCGTTACGGTAATCATCAGCAAGTGCTTTTACTTCATTTTCTGAGAATGAACCTTCAGCAACTAATTGATCTGCGTAAATTAGACGAGGTACTGGATGCTTTTTGATTTTTTGGTACATAAGTGGTTGAGTCGCGTTCGGCTCATCCGCTTCGTTATGACCATGACGGCGATAACATACTAAATCAATCACTACATCACGTTTAAACTGGTTTCTGAAATCAAGTGCGATTTGAGTAACAAATGCAACCGCTTCAGGATCGTCAGAGTTAACGTGGAAAATTGGTGCCTGAACCATTTTCGCAATATCAGTACAGTATGGTGTAGAACGTACATCAGACTGTTTAGACGTTGTGAAACCAACTTGGTTATTTACAACAATACGGATACTACCACCACAACTAAATGCATTAGTTTGCGATAAGTTAAATGTTTCTTGTACAACACCTTGACCTGCGATTGCAGAGTCACCGTGAATAGTAATTGGTAATGCTTTAATACCTGACTTATCACCTAGACGGTCTAAACGAGCACGTACCGACCCCATAACCACTGGGTTAACGATTTCTAAGTGAGACGGGTTAAATGCAAGTGCCATGTGCACGTTGCCACCCTTAGTTGCAAAGTCAGATGAATAACCCATGTGATATTTAACATCACCTGAGCCTAATGTGTCTTTGTGTTTACCAGCGAACTCATCGAATAATTCTGATGGGTTTTTACCTAAAACGTTCACTAGTACGTTCAAGCGACCGCGGTGAGCCATACCAATAACAGCTTCTTTTTGTCCGCTTTCACCTGCACGATGAATTAGTTCTTTAAGCATTGGTACTAACGCATCACCACCTTCAAGTGAGAAACGTTTTGCACCAGGGAACTTAGCCCCTAAATATTTTTCAAGACCATCTGCAGCTGTTAATCCTTTAAGGATACGTAGCTTTTCTTCTTTAGAGAACGTTGGACGTGATTGCACTGATTCTAAACGTTGTTGTAACCAACGCTTTTCTTCAGTTGAAGTGATGTGCATATACTCAGCACCAACCGACCCACAATAAGTCGTTTTGAGTGCTTGATATAGCTCACCTAATGGCATGGTTTCGCGACCGACAGCAAACGAACCCACATTGAATTCACGGTCAAAATCAGCTTCAGATAAATCGTGGTACTCTAATTCTAGATCACGAACACGTTCGCGTTGCCAAATACCTAATGGATCTAGGTTGGCATTTTGGTGACCACGGAAACGGAAAGCATTAATAAGTTGTAGCACCTTGACCTGTTTAGGATCACCAGAGCCACCCTCTGCTACCACTACTTCTCTATGCTTGTTTTTAGCAAGCTGTGCAAATTGTGAACGAACTTCTGAATGTTTAACGTCAACATCCACACCATCAACTTTTGGTAATTGTTCGAACACTTCTCGCCATTCTTCTGGCACAGAAGTCGCATCATCTAAGTACGCTTCATAAAGCTCTTCTACGTAAGCAACGTTACCGCCGTTTAAGTGAGAAGATTCTAGCCATGCCTTCATCACACCTTCGTGCATTTATAAGCCCTTTTCTTTAGCGCAGAAATTAATTGTTGTAAAAACAAGGTGGTTAATCACTTAACCACCTTACATATTCAAGCTTTAAACAGCGCGGTTTAAAAGCATTGATTTGATTTGTCCAATTGCTTTGGTCGGGTTAAGACCTTTTGGACACACGCTAACACAGTTCATGATACTGTGACAACGGAACACGCTGAACGCATCGTCAAGGTCAGCAAGACGCTCTTCAGTCGCTGTATCGCGGCTATCAGCCAAGAAACGATACGCATGAAGAAGGCCCGCAGGACCGATGAACTTGTCTGGATTCCACCAGAACGAAGGACACGATGTTGAACAACATGCACATAAGATACACTCATATAAGCCATCTAACTTATCACGTTCTTCGATTGACTGAAGACGCTCACCCGCCGCTGGCGTGTCGTTAATTAGGTAAGGCTTAACTTTTTCGTATTGAGTGTAGAACTGACTCATGTCAATAACAAGGTCACGTACCACAGGTAAACCTGGTAATGGGCGAATTACGATTTTACCTTTGCCACCTTTAAGTAGCGTTGATAAAGGCGTGATACACGCTAAACCATTTTTACCATTCATGTTGATACCGTCTGAACCACACACACCTTCACGGCATGAACGACGGAATGATAATGTTGGATCTTGCTCCTTCAATTGCATAAGGGCATCCAATACCATCATATCTTGGCCTTCTTGCGTTTCTAGCGAGAAGTCTTGCATACGTGGTGCATTATCAACATCTGGATTGTAACGATAAACCGAAAATTGTACTTGTGCCATCGTCTCGCTCCTAGTATGTACGTGCTTTAGGTGGGAAAGCTTCACGCAGTTTCGGCGCGTAGTTTACATCACGTTTGCTCATTTCTTCGCTCTTAGGATCGTAGATTGAGTGACATAACCAGTTTTCGTCATCACGATCTGGGAAGTCAAAACGAGAGTGTGCACCACGGCTTTCTGTACGGAAGTTTGCAGCTACTGCTGTTGAGTAAGCTGTTTCCATCAAGTTATCAAGCTCTAGACATTCGATACGTGCAGTGTTGAACTCAGTCGACTTGTCGTCAAGACGAGCATACTGAAGACGTTCACGAATTTCTTTAAGCTCTTTAAGACCTGTTGCCATTGCATCACCTTCACGGAATACCGAGAAGTTAAGTTGCATACACATTTGAAGGTCTTTCTTGATTTGTACTGGGTCTTCACCTTGGCCAGCTTTAGAGTTTTCCCAACGATTAAAGCGTGCAAGTGATGCTTCAAGGTCTGAATCAGACGCATCTTTACCTGCTTCAACACCGTTAAGGTACTTACCTAAGAAGTTACCAGCTGCGCGGCCGAATACAACTAAGTCAAGTAGCGAGTTACCACCTAGGCGGTTAGCACCATGTACAGATACACATGCAATCTCACCAACAGCGAATAAACCTTCAACTACTTTTTCTTGGCCGTTTGCATCAATTTGTAATGCTTGACCATTTACGTTAGTTGGAACACCACCCATCATGTAGTGACATGTTGGGATAACTGGAATTGGCTCTTTTGCCGGATCAACGTGTGCGAATGTTTTCGCAAGGTCACATACGCCTGGAAGACGTAAGTTAAGTGTTTCTTCACCTAAGTGGTCAAGCTTAAGCTTGATGTGTGGACCGTAAGGACCATCGCAACCACGACCTTCACGGATCTCAGTCATCATTGAACGAGCAACAACGTCACGAGACGCTAAGTCTTTTGCATTTGGAGCGTAACGTTCCATGAAGCGTTCGCCGTCTTTATTTAGAAGGTAACCACCTTCACCACGACAACCTTCAGTTACAAGTACACCGGCACCGGCGATACCTGTTGGGTGGAACTGCCACATTTCCATATCTTGCATTGCAACGCCAGCGCGTGTAGCCATACCAACACCGTCACCAGTGTTGATGTGTGCATTCGTTGTCGATGCATAGATACGGCCTGCACCACCTGTTGCTAAAACAACAGCTTTTGATTTGAAGTAAACAACTTCACCAGACTCGATGTCGATTGCTGTACAACCAACAACGTGACCGTCGCTGTTTTTAACTAAATCTAGTGCGTACCACTCAGAGAATACGTTAGTTTTGTTTTTAACGTTCTGTTGGTATAAACAGTGTAATAGCGCGTGACCTGTACGGTCAGCTGCTGCTGCAGTACGTGCAGCCTGTTCACCACCAAAGTTTTTCGACTGGCCGCCGAAAGGACGTTGATAAACACGGCCATTTTCAAAACGAGAAAATGGTAAACCCATGTTTTCTAATTCAGTAATAGCTTCTGGGCCTGTTTTACACATATATTCGATAGCGTCTTGGTCACCGATAAAATCGGAACCTTTAACAGTATCGTACATGTGCCATTCCCAGTTATCTTCATGTGAGTTACCCAGCGCAACCGTAATACCACCCTGTGCAGACACAGTGTGAGAACGTGTAGGGAAAACTTTTGAGATAAGTGCACAGGTTTTGCCTGATTCAGTGATAGCTAGTGCTGCGCGCATACCCGCACCACCGGCACCAATCACTACAGCGTCAAATTCACGAACAGAATAATTCACTTAAACACCCCATAAAACGATTAGACCAATTGCTACGTAAGCAACAGCCATAAGGTTTAATACAAAGCCTAAAACAGCACGTAATTTAGCGCATTTAACATAGTCAGTAAGAACTTGCCAAAGGCCGATACGGGTGTGAACCATGATGCAAACTAGGGTAATTAAGGTAAACCCTTTCATTGCTAGGTTAGAGAATAGGCCTTGCCAGGCTTCGAAAGTGACTTCTGGCGTACATAAAAAATAGCCGATAATAAAAATCGCGTAAGCGCTGATTATTAATGCTGTTGCACGTAGTGATACGAAATCTTGTACACCATCACGTTTAAGAGTTGCTTGATTTAAAACCATATCCACACTCCTGCTAGAATTGCAGCTACAACACCTAAAGCTAATGCAACTTTAGCGCTGAAGTTACCTGATTCAAGTTCTTCCCAGTGACCCATGTCCATAATGATATGACGGATACCACCAATTAAGTGATACGCCAATACAGAAATGGTGCCCCATGCTATGAATTTGGCAATGAATCCGCTGAACAGACCCTTGACGAATTCAAAACCTTCTGCAGAAGAAAGAGACTCAGACCAAGCCCAAATGACAAACGTTAAAGCAAAAAATAATGCAACACCGGTGACGCGGTGTAAAATTGATGCTTTAGCCGTTGCCGGCATAGATATAGTTGTTAGATCTAGATTTACAGGTCTTTGCTTTTTCACAGTTACTTGCCCATCTTGCCCTTATCGGGCTCATCTACTTGTTTTTCTAAAACCCATCAAAATGAATTTCGATGGAACTATCTAAGTAAACCGTGTTGATACACAAAAAGTTCACACTTATGCAAAACTCAAATGTAAAAATAAAGTTTACCTACAGACAATACGGTATAAAACCTTGGATAGTATATATAGCCAAAGGTCTTTTTACAATTCTTGTTTAGTAAGAGACGTTTGCGAATTAGCCAATAGTATAATATTTAATCCTGACAGAATATTTATTATCCATTTGTGCATAATGTTTATAAAAATTGACTTTATACCCCTCTTTCACGTTAAAATGAAAAGAATGTGCTTAAACAGATTCAGAACATAACAATCAGAGTTGTTATCTTAATAGGAGATAAATAGATGGCGGATAAGAAAGCCACGGTCCATATTGATGGTCTTGATCCAATCGAACTTCCAATTTACCAAGGCACTGCTGGCCAAGACGTAATCGACGTACGTACGTTAGGTTCACACGGTCACTTCACTTACGACCCAGGTTTCATGTCGACCGGTTCTTGTGAATCTTCAATCACTTACATCGATGGCGGCAAAGGTGTTCTATTACACCGTGGTTACCCAATCGAGCAATTAGCTGATGAATCAAACTACATCGAGCTTTGCTACTTACTATTAAACGGCGAATTACCGACTAAAGAACAATACGAAGCGTTTGCTCAAGAAATCACGCACAATACAATGCTTGATACTAAAATCGCAAACTTCTTCCAAGGTTTCCGCTTTGACGCTCACCCAATGGCAATGCTGTGTGGTGTTGTAGGTGCTCTTTCTTCTTTCTACCACGAAGATTTAGACATTACTGACGCAACACAACGTAAAACAAGCGCAATCAAGCTAGTTGCTAAACTACCAACTATCGCTGCGATGGCTTACAAATACAATGTAGGTCAACCGTTTGTTTACCCACGTAACGACTTAAGCTTCGCTGAAAACTTCTTACACATGATGTTCTCAGTACCAGCTGAAGAATACAAAGTAAGCCCTGTTCTTGCTAAAGCAATGGACAAAATCTTCATGCTTCACGCTGACCATGAGCAAAACGCATCAACGTCAACTGTTCGTCTAGCTGGTTCTTCAGGTGCTAACCCTTACGCGTGTATCGCGGCTGGTATCGCATCTCTATGGGGCCCTGCGCACGGTGGTGCTAACGAAGCGTGTCTTAACATGTTAGAAGAAATCGGCTCTGTTGACCGTATCGACGAGTACGTTGCTAAAGCTAAAGATAAGTCTGATCCTTTCCGTCTTATGGGCTTTGGTCACCGTGTATACAAAAACTTCGACCCACGTGCGACAGTAATGCGTCAAACATGTCACGAAGTACTTGCTGAGCTAAACATTCAAGATCCACTTCTTGATATCGCTATGAAGCTTGAGCAAATTGCACTTGAAGACCCATACTTCGTTGAGAAGAAACTTTACCCTAACGTAGATTTCTACTCAGGTATCATCTTAAAAGCAATCGGTATTCCAACAAGCATGTTCACTGTAATCTTTGCAATGTCACGTACTGTTGGTTGGATCTCTCACTGGGATGAGATGCTTTCTCAACCTGGTCACAAGATCAGCCGTCCTCGTCAGTTATACACTGGTGAAACTTCACGCGATTACGTACCAACAGACAAGCGTTAATACGAATTTGCGTTTAAAAAAGGCCGCTATGCGGCCTTTTTTGTTGCCCTGCACTTGTCTATTTGTGCAAAGTAATTAAAATCGTCGCATTCTTGTAGCTTAAGGCCTTTCATGTTCGATATCACAAAAATACGTGCTGACTTTCCAATACTGAATGAAACAGTCAATGAGCAGCCTTTGGTGTATTTAGACTCAGCGGCTACCTCGCAAAAGCCACAGGCAGTTATTAATGCTCTTAGCCGATTTTATAGCCATGAGAACGCCAATGTGCACCGCGGCCGCCATACCCTCAGTGAAAACGCGACACGCAACTATGAACAAACCCGAACGCTACTTGCAGATTATTTTTCTGTAAAAGGTAATGAGATAGTGTGGACCAAAGGGGCAACCGAATCGATTAATTTAATCGCAAATGGTCTGGCTTCGAGGCTTAACCCTGGCGATAAAATTGCCCTATCAGCCATTGAACACCACGCCAACATAGTCCCTTGGCAACTATTAGCACAACGCACCGGTGCAGAAGTCATTATTTTGCCGATAGAAAATGATTTAACTATTAATAGCGTGCACTGTAGTGAATTTATCAAACAACAAGAGCCTAAAATTGTCGCTATTACCCATGCATCAAATACCCTTGGTAATATTACTGATTTAGCGCCGATAATTAATGCATGTAAGGCCATTAATGCTATATCTATTGTTGACGGTGCGCAGGCAGCGATGCATTTACGCCCTAATTTACAAGAAATATCATGCGACTTTTACGTATTTTCTGCCCATAAAATGCTAGGCCCAACAGGTTTAGGAGGCCTATATGGCCGATTTGAGCTGTTAAATTCGCTCGATGTATATCAAACCGGTGGCGAAATGATCGAAACAGTGAACCTAACACACAGCACTTTTCGTGATGCGCCGGGTAAATTTGAAGCAGGAACACCCAATATTGCAGGTGTCATTGCCTTTAGTGAGGCAATAAATTATTTAATATCGTTAGATTTTCAGCAAATGCGTCAACATGAGCATACAGTTTTTGACTATGCGATAAAACAATTATCAGCTATTGATGGTATTAATATCTATTCAAACCAAACAGATAACATCGGTAACATTAGTTTTAATTATCGCGATGAACATCCGTTTGATTTAGCCACCCTACTTGATGGATTTGGCGTTGCCGTGCGTAGTGGCCATCATTGTACGCAACCTATAATGAGTCATTTAGGCATCCCAGGGACTGTACGAGCAAGTTTTGCGTTATATAACACTAAAGCTGATGTCGATGCCTTTATCAGTGCTGTTAAAAGTAGTATTGAGTTATTAGATTAATTTTGGATAAGTTATGAATTCAGCGTTTGAAGCCGTTAGTAAAAACATTGAAACAGCTGCTGGGTGGCAGCAAAAATATCGCCAAATAATGCTCTTAGGTAAGCAATTACCTGTTATGCCTGAAGTACTCAAAGTAGATGATGCTCTAGTTAAAGGCTGTGAAAGTAAAGTTTGGCTATATATCGACTTTGATCATACTGAAAACAGCCTGGTTTTAGCGGGCGATTCAGATACTCGCATCGTTAAAGGACTATTGGCTTTAATTTTAGCCTTATACAATGGTCTAACACCGGAGCAAGCAACGCAAATTAATGCCTATGATGAATTTGAACGACTCGGTCTAATTAGCCATTTGAGCCCTTCTCGTGGTAATGGTATAAAAGCCATGGTTGATAAAATTCAAACCATGGCTGAGTAAAAGATCCACCTTCTAAAGAAGGTGGCTTTGCATTAGCCCCCTAGAAGGGGGCGTTGTTTACTGCAGTGTTAACTGCGCCTGCTCTTGCACCTCTTCCTTTTCTTGGTGCCTGACATACCGTCT